>Ga0209657_1001307_pt1 | contig 15179 bp, 17 predicted proteins | sample SaaInlV_100m_DNA_FD_184650 | JGI IMG/M metagenome (GOLD analysis project Ga0209657, IMG submission 184650) | Marine microbial communities from expanding oxygen minimum zones in the Saanich Inlet - SI037_S3LV_100m_DNA (SPAdes) (version 2) | ecosystem: Environmental > Aquatic > Marine > Intertidal... | reverse complement strand
CCTGCAATATCTGGATTAAGCATATCTCCTCCCTTTGGTGTATGCGCTTGCTTTAATGTTCTATAGATACGGGTCTTGGCTTCTGCAAAAGGAATCTGGCGTTTATCGAACTGTCTAATGATTGCCTTTGCTTTATTGATGCCGTCGCCTGATACGTGTCCGGTTTGATTTAGTGCTAGTAGTTTATCTCCTAGGCACTTCTCAAGGGATTTGGTTTCGCTTAAGTTTTCCTTGTTCTCTTGGTAGAGTTTGCTAGGATTTAGATTTCCAATTTGGTCAGAAACAACTTGTAGTTCGTTTTGTAAGTTCATCTCTTGTTGCTTTAGTTTTCTAGAAATTGAACCCAAGGCGGTTGCTTCACTTTCAAGTTTAGAAAGTTCTTGCATATTGTAGCGGTGGTTGTCTGCTAAGTTATCGTCTCTGCGAATAGCACCTAAGTTTGCTTCACCCATTCTTTTCATATTACGGAATGAAAGGATTCTTTGTTGAATTGGTAATAGCCTGCTTGTTACACTAGTTTGTTTTGCTTTCAAGTTAGCCAAGTGTTCCTCAATTTGCTTTGCTTGCATGAGTGCGGCACTTCTGCTCTTGGACATATTATCCTTGAGCATATTGAGACGTTGTTGAGAAATGTCGTTGCTTCTTGCTTGTGCAACTCTTCTGCGTTGAAGATTTCTTTCAAGCATAGAGCGTTCTGCTGCTGATGCTTTCCGTTGGTCTAATGATTGCCCCGCTCTTTGTTGGCGTTGTAGATTCATCGCACTGCTTCGTGGCCTGTTGTTTTTAACCGGGGCACTTCTGTGAGATGGTTTGCGAACATTGTTTCTCGTCAATGCTCTTTGTTTATCACGGATTACCTTTCTTAGTGACATGTATCTGTCATAAACTGGCTTAGATACTCTCTTTCCTTTGATAACGTACGTTTGCCTAGACCTTGCACGTCTGCTAATCCTTCTTGCATCTTGTGGGCTAGGTGCAACTCTCCTTACAGATTTGCGTTGCTTTTGCTGTTGTAGATATCTTTGACGCATCCTTGCAATACGGGCGTTTTGTTGTTGCAATCTGTTCTTATCTAATTGCGATTTAGCAACATTGGAGTTTCTTGCTTGTGCTGATGCCTCTCGGTTGAGTGCTTGTTGCAGCCTTCTTGATGGACTTCTCTTTGCCATGCGCTTGAGCATTCTAGACATTCTGCTTGGTCTTCTTACGATATTTTTCGCAGAGCGTACTGGGCTTTGAGGAGTACGACGGATATACCCTCTTCGTGGGGCTCTCCGTGCTGCTCTCCTGATTTGGGGAGGGCTGCGTGAAGGTTTAGCAACATTGAAAGGCTTCGCTGGATTAGATTGTTGTAGTTTGTTGTTTCTTGCTGAAACTGATGCTTGTATGCTTCTCTTTAGTGGAACTCTGCGGCGGGGTCTTCTCCTTGCAGACTTTACCTTAGTAGGCATTCTGTAAGTATGGTGCTTGTTACGCTTTGATTGTTTCATTGCGGGTGAGTTAATTAAATCCAATTTCAGTTCGGTTGCCTTTGCTTTCTTACTTGCGGCAATTCGTCGTGCTTCGCTTAGATTGTCTACATTGCGGTTCATTATATCTCTGCGGATTTTTGCTGCGCTTTGGTCCAGTTGGTGAATGGCACTCTTTGCTGCTTTCACTTCTCTGGGTGTGTTCGGTGGTCGTACTGGTATTTTTGCCATATTATCCCTCCCTTGTAATTAATGCTAGTCCGAGTATGAGCCACGGTAAAGCCGATACGCTTGATGCGACGTACTCATCCTCTATATCGATGCCGCCCAACTTTGGGAATATTGTTTCGTGGGCGGATTCTTTGAAGTCTCTCCACTGTTTGTATACTGTGGCGTTGTTGATGTTCTTCTCAGCAAGGTTCTCTTGTTCGTTAATTCTTTGCATAAGAATTGCATTCCTTGTTTGCATTTCTTGCAATTGGTTATTGATTAGATGATTACGCTCTCTACCTAGTCTCATTTTATTTTGGTAAATGCGGCGCATTTCATCTTTTTCTATTTTATGTTTCCATCTATTAGTAGTAGAGATGCTTTTGCCCGGGGCTCCTCTCTGTCCACGCTCGCCTCTGTAGCCGGGGTGTCCTCTTGGTCCTTGTTTGCCTGTTGGTCCACTTCTTCCTCGTGCTCCGCTTGGGCCTACTACTGTTCTAGGTTGAAGTGCTTTGTTTACTCTAGCGGGTGCCCTTCTGGCTACTGGCTTAGGCCTTGATGGAGTCGGTCTTCGCTTCTTTGGTCGAGCCCGTGATTGTAATCTTACACGTTGCTTTGAGAATGAACTAATTTTACGTGGGCTTCTTTTTGCAGGAGTAGGCATTTTTTTCATTATCTTTTTGGTAAAGGGTGAGCGTCTAATTGATTTGGTTGAAGACTTTGCTTGTGAGACAGCACTCTTGTATGTGGAAGATTTTCTAACGGACTTGCTTGCTTTAGATGATGCTTTCTTTACTTTGCTTCTGAGTTTCTTGAGCGACCACCCTAATTCACCATAGGTAGCGTGAGGGCTATACCCTAGGTGCTGTGGTGGATTTCCTATCAAGGAATCGCCTCAGTTAAGTGCTTTCATAAGAATGTAGCCGCCACCGAGATACATTGCTACATCTCGGAACTTCATCTTAGTTGGATTCAAGTTTCCAGTTAGTGCAAGTAATGCTCCGCCTGTTGCAACTGCTTTGATGAAACCACTGTCGCTCATACTTAGATTTCCAAACGCTCCGTAAAGGCCGGGTGTCTGTAGGTTTTCTAGTCCTTGGTTGAACTCTGGGTCGTTACCGAATCCATTCATTCTACCTAGTCCACCGAACATAATTGGTGAACGCTGCACATTCGCCATGTATTCTTCTGGTAGTCTAATGTCTGTCTCAAAGAAGTTATTGCTACTGGCCGGCATTTGATTCGGTTGTAGCATACCTCTACGCTTTGCTTCTTTCATACTCATTTGCATATTATTCCCTCACTTGGTTCTAAAGTCCCAGAATCTAACAATGCCGAGTCCTAATAATGCGCCAATTCCAAGGAGCATAAATGACTCCTTTTTGTTAGCGATAAGACCCATTGGGTTATTTCTGGGAGCAGGAAGATTAGGCAAAGTGCCTAATTGGTTCAGTTGTTGGTGTTCATTAATCAAACGCTCGGCGTCGTTATTGATATTGAAATTTGCCATGTCGGAGTTGCCTAACTGTGGAAGTTCATCGTCGGGAAATCCAATGGGTATCTGTCCATCGTCTTCTCTATCTGAACCCATCCAAACCATTGTATCACCGTCTATTCTGTATGAATCCTAGGACTTTGCTATACGGGTGTTGATATCCCGTGCCTAAACTACCGGATGTGGCCCCACTTAATGAATTGATTCCTCCGGCAATGTTTTGTTGGTGGATGGGTGTTCTTGATGTGTTTGCGTCTGCAATCAATGGATATACTGTACTTACGGGCACTGATTGGTTGAGTTTGAAGTTAGGGAATATTAATTCAGCAACAATCCATTTGTTACCATATTTCTTAGTCGGGCCCATTGTTTTGACGCAGCCCATCACATGATTAAATACTCCATCTTTGTTTGAGTCCACGATGACTGCTCCGGTTTGATATCCTAGTGCGCCCAGTAGTGATGCCCATACAATAACGAAGTCGTCACAGTCTGCTCCAGACTGTCCTGCGTCTACGTCCTTTAGTATACGTCTTGCCGTCATGAAGTACTCTACTGCCCATGGGTCCTTAACATAGTGGACATTATTTTGTACCCACTTTGTTATCGCAGTAATCTCTCCTAACTCATCGTGTTGCTTAACTCCTGCTCTATGAATAATTTCTATTGCCTTTTGTCTGACGAATCTATCTCGCAAACCATCCTCGATTAATCTGCGTAAATATTCTACTACAACTTTGAAGCGTTGTTCCATAGAAGTACCGGGCTTGAACTTTACACGAAGAACCTGCTCGGCCATGTATTGCCCAACTCATGCTTTGTAATAACATCTGCGCTATTCTTCTATGGTGCTAATTTCAATCATTACTTTTGGTCCCTTTTCTTGGGCCGCCGTTTTCTTGATAACTTGTAAGTCGCAGACTTGGGAATCATTAAGATATGCCACTCCTTCTAAACCATCTGCTATTCCTTTGTAGAGGTTATCTACATCGGGTTTCTTGGTGTTCCACTTTTCTAGTACGGGTGTTCTTTTTCTATGTGCTGATTTTGGGAGGGGCATAATACATTTAATCCAAACTCTCAGCGGCCCATTGAATGGTTCGATATGTCCTTGTTCACGCATTGCTTGGATTCCGAACTCCTTTACCATTGTTTTCCAATCTCTGGACTTCTTTGGGTCATACGCACGTGCATGCCCTCCAAAGGTAGTGAGTCTAGGTCGTCCTTGTGCTACCGGTGTTCCCGGTATTGTTATTCTTACCTTGGGTATGTTATCACCTTCGTCGTAATGATGGTGCTTTGTTTCTCCTTAGTGAAACAGTTGGAGGGGTATATTCGTCGTCATCTTCATCGTCGTCCTCGTCGTCCCAGTCTGGTTCGTACTGTTCTTCATCGGCTTCTGGCCAATCATCTTCTTCAATAAGATGGATGGTACTTTCTTTTGGTAAGGATATGTTTCTCATTATATCGTTTGTTGATATTGTGGCTTCGGAAGGTGCGTTTCTTGCTTGAATAAAGCCTAAGATTTCTTCTGCAGCGTTTAAGAGTTGTTTCCAATCAATACGCTTTGCTTGGTTGATGTAACTAGATACGTCTACTTCTCTGAGGTTGTCTAGAACTTCATTCAATCCATCCTTATTTTCTTTGAGTTTTTCAACTACTTCAGCAATTGGTTCTAAATCCAACTCGGTTAGATTAACGCCGACCTTTTGAAAGACGGCCTTTGCTTCATCTAAATCAGTAGTAAAGGATGTGACTTTTGAATTTGCATCCTGCAATGTTTCGTCAAGTTCTTCGGTTGCATCAATAACAACATCGAGATGGTCTAAGGTGTCATTTGATTTACCGTCGAGTCTAATTGTTAGGTACGCAATTACGCTATTGATGCTTGCGTTTAGTACTGCTACGGAAACAATGGAGACATTACTTAATTCCCAATTAGTGTTTAACAAAAGTAGTGCTGCTGTTGATGTTGCAGGGACTATAAATAATAAAACATACATCAGTGTATTGAGTGAAAGTATTGATGCATCTCGCTCAAAGTTTGATTCGTCTATATCCATCTGGTGTCACCTCAAGCGATGGCAGCGAGTATTTCTCGGCAGAAGTTTGCCGTGTCTGCACGTTGCAAGAATCCAATGTCGTGATGTAGTCCGCCGGTTGCTTCAAACGGTTTAACCTTGGAAATTAACTCTTCATATGTGGTGTTGGCAAATGTGTTTGCAAGTACTGGGTTCCCGGTTAATCGGTTACGTGCTTCATTTAATACTGTTTCTTTGGCTACTCCTTGAGCGACCATTTCCATTGCTTGTCTGATTTGTAATCCGATATCACGGACGTTGTCAATCAATAGAATGCGTTCTACCATTAGTTCCATTTTCTTCTGAGGAATCACCTTGGAATGTTCTGTCATGATAATTTCCACCCCAATTTCTATCCTTTCCTGCAGGGCCTGCAAACGCTTAGGGTCTTGAAGTTCCTCCGCTTTGCCCGGGATTTGTTTCCAAGCGTTTAGAATTTCCATCTTGTATTGGTCAGGACTTATTTCTTGGAGGATTGGTTCTGGTTCCTCTACCCCTTCTGAAAAGAATCCCGGTAGTTCTTGTTGCTGTTGCTGTTGTATAGGTGCGGTCTGCACCATTTGCTGTTGTGGTACTTGCTGTACTTGTTGCGGCATCTGTTGTTGCATCATCTGTTGTTGTTGCATCTCTTGAGCATATGGGTCGTATGATGGTACATCATAACCTGCGGGTGGTTGATTTCTTGTCGCAGCCATTGCTTGTACGCCTGTGCCTACTGCTGATAGTACGTCGCTATTCAATAGTTTACTGGCGACACGTTCTATAGCACCGCCTTCATTATTTCCTAGCAATTGGTCTACCATCTTTTCTTTGAAAATTCCTTTCATGTCTGAATCAAAAAACCCATCGTCATTAGGATTCTTTTTCATCATGTCACGCATGAAGGCCATTTGCTGTGTCAAGAATTGTTGGTCCCTTGCCATTTGCTCACGGCGGTTTTCAATCTCTCTTTGTTGGTCCATCCTTCGCTGTTCCATCTGTTGGTATGATGTGAACTTACTTTGTTCCAGAGCCATGGCCTGTTGTTGTGCCATAAAGTTCATCATAGCGAACATAGAATTAGATGATGAATCGCCTCCGGTTGGTGGTTGAATTGGTGGTTGTGGTAGTGTCACTGGTGCTCTCATCATATCTTCTAGATGTTGGCTAGGTGAATTTCTTCTACCCTCTGACCTATCCGGGCTTGTTGTAGAAATGATACTTCCGGGGATGGTGAATGCAGATTTCGCATCGAGTCCTCTTGCACTAAGCCATGCAGCGTAATACTTTTTGATAGTCTTGGATGGTGCGCCAATCCTTGTTGCGATTTCATCAAACGCAGGGTTTGCTGCTCCTCCTACATAGAACGGGCTTCCGTCATACCAATCATCATCTTGGAAGACTTCATCCAATAGTGTTTTTCTTTCACTGGGCTTTAGCGAGTCCCATGCAGGGTCACCACTACGCTCGTCATCGTTATTCTCTTCTTCAAATAAGTCGTCCATTTTATTCACCTCTAGTTTTCTTCTCCAAATTCATCGCAATCTACTTCCTCGCCAGTATCTTCATCTATGAAGAAGTAAGTGCCGTCCTCACGTTGATAGAACTCATCATCTGCTTCCTCGTAGTTTGCGCCGTGGTCCATCACATCATCTTTGACTCTGCGCCAAAAACTAAGGGCTCCGGAAAATGCCTTGGAGCCTAACATGAGTCCTAATTCGCCCATACCTTCTTTGATTACATCTTCTGCCTTTCTTTCCTTGTTTGGTACTTCTATTTTTACGTCGTGTTCCATAAGTACTGCTGCAGTCATTACGATATTTCTTCTCATGTCGTCGATTGCTTCTACGGAGTATGCGTGTGGATTGGAAATTAACTTGGACCACATCATCATGTTATTGTCACGAATGTCCTTTAGTTTCATAGGCAAATCTTTGTCTATGAACTCAATATCCATTGTCTTGCCCGTTTCAGGGTCAATGTCAATGACGTCTTTCTCCTTATCTCTAATAGTATCACCTCATGCGTAAGGGTCATCGTTTGATTTTGTTTCTACTTCGGATGTTTCTTCGGGTGCTTCTTCCTTGGTGGGTTCGGCGGTTTCCTTAGTTTCTTCCTTAGTTTCTTCCTTAGCAGATTCTCCTGCGAGTCCGTATGGGTCCTCTTCGTCTTCATCATCCCATAGATACTCATCGTCGAATTCTAAGTCAGATGCAAGTTGAGCCAACATAAGTCCCCAGACTTGGTTGATAACTTGTGGGTCGGACCAAGTAACTTGCTTCACTCTATCCCAAGTATACAAGGTTAGTCCGGCATCATTCTTAACCGCCATTCCAAAATCATGCATGATTACAGTGGCGGATATATATTCTTTAACTTCATCTTCTGGGCCGTCAATGACAACCAACTTACTAGCAACGGTCTGCATGTATTAAACGAACATACGGGTGGGCTATTAACAATATGCGCAACAAAGCGTATTATTGTTGTAAACAAGAAAGTAGTATTTGATATTATACACAATAGTAATATTCTACCTTATTCGTAGTGCGTAACAATGGAAACCAAGGATGATGAAACCCGCTCGCAGAAACAACAGGCCCGTGAAAAGAAAAAGAGGGAAGATAAAATAAGAAGTATTTTCTGGCCTAAAAATATAGAAATAGAACCGAATAAGAAAAGAATGCACATTGCAATTCCATCTTCTTCAATCAAAACTATCAGTGACATTAGGCAAATGCATTCAGTTGAATGTTGGAAGTATATTCCTGATGTAGTGTTGGATGCATTGTTTAATGAACAGATACATTTACGTGATGAAGACCCAACAGACCCCACCTATGTTCTAACAGATAGAGAGATAGTTCGTATGTCTTTAGAAGTACTTAGGTTGTACTTGATGGGTGCTGACCATTACAACCGTAGATTACTAAGACAACTGATTACTTCACACGGCCAAGAATTAAATCCAGAGAAGTTAGTTGCAAATGTAGAGAGCGGTGCTAAGTACGCACTCGCAATAGATGCACTAATGGAGGTGCGTGAACAGGAAGAGGCGGCGATGAAGTCTGATGAAGCGTTTGACTTTACAGCCGCTGAGTTCCTTGACGAAGATTAAGCAATGGTAATCTCGCAGATAGACAGAGTGATTACTGCGTCGTTAGACATTCTATTCTTTAGGTGCCACTTCTCAACATATTCTGTGGCGGAATCTTCGTCCGTGAATGTAGCAAGTAAGCCTAGTGGATGGTTTTGCATTGTTGGTTCTGATATGTCTACAATGACTGCACCCTCGGGTAATACATCTTTACCCATAATTGCATCTTTCAGTTCTTCATTTCCTTCTGCGGCGTACTTTACTTTGCGCCCTAACCTTTCACAGTCGCCCTTGGAACACCATGTAGAAATTCTGTCGGGTGAGTATACAACCCACACCGATGATGCTTTACTCAAATCGGATGCACGGTATGCATTTACTTCTTCTTCAAGTGAACTAATCTTTTCCTGAAGTGTGGTAATGGTGATGCTTAACGCATCTATTACTGGGTCGCCCATAGGGCATCAGCCTTCGTAACTACCGGAGGAGGTAACTATTGCTTCAAGTCTGCTTGCAGGTAATTTGATTTCAATGCCGGGAATAGGGTTGCGCAAAACTAGTTTTCCTTTTCTACGGAAACCATTTCTGATTGTTTCTAGTCTACCGGGTTCGTCAAGAATCATATCTTGAACAAGGAAACTACCTTGATAGTTTTTTGCCCACCATGCTCGTGTGATGCAGAAAGCGATTTGGTTTCGCTCATTGACTATGAGTGCTTCTGGATGAGGGCCAACCCAAAGTTGCCAACCATCTTCGGGTTTGGCATGGAAGTTGGATGGGCGGGTGGCTTTAGCAGTATCAATTAAACGCAATTCTAAAATTTGAATTTGGTCTGCTGTGAGTCGGTGTCTACTATTTTGAAGTAGTCTGTATGCGTTAGCAAAGTTGAGTAGATTTTCTTGGTAAATTTGTTCGGGGGTCTTTTCAGGTTCTTCAGGTTCTTCATCTACAAGAAGTTCTGGATGTTCCTCGTCTACCATGTCTGCTACTTTGTTTTTCGCAGCAAACTCTTCTTCCATTGAAAGAGACACATCGTCATCTACAGAATCGTGAATGCCGTCATTGTCTGCGTCAGGTTGGTATTCACCTGCTTTGTATTTCTTCCAAAGTTCACTCATTTCACCTTGGGGTGTGCCTTTGTGTAGTGCTCTAAATTCATTGTAAGATAGGGTAGTCATATTGTTCGCCTATTTAGATGGAGGATGTAGGTTGATATTAGTCATTGCTATCCTCAAAGTAAATTGAATACGCTTTGACCACTCTGCCAATTGATTGCCTTGAGCGACCAGAAATGGTTTGCAGTCTCTTCATTGTAAGTGGGTGGCCAACCGTCCTGCAAGTTAGTACAAGCCATGCTAGTGCCTTCAATTCATCATCGGCAACTACCATCTTAGGTTCTGCCTCTCGAAAATAGTCTACTGCGTGTTCAACAACACTTGTTGGTATGTTTGCTGATTGGCCGTGTATTTTCATCCAAGACTGTATGGGACCTTCTTCTGTTCCTTTCAGTTTTCTCATACCTTCCAGTATGATGGGTCTTATTTGGTTGATGTCTTCTCCGGCCATTTGTACTACTTCTTTATCCAGTTTGTACTTTGATTGTGTAATGAAATGTATTAACGAAGAACATAGCATCATCTTTTTCTTGTACATCCGAGGTCCGTAGAAGTTTCTATCTACAAGAGTCTTGTGTGTTGATAGTACTTGGTTGAAGTCTATGTTAATTATATTGCCAAATTGTTGGGCGGCGAGGCTGCTTGTATTAATTAGAAGTATCGCCAACTCCCTAAGGGCCTGTTTTTCAGATTCAAGTTTCTTCTTGGCTGCATCCCACTCGGTGTCCATGTCTTCTTTGTCCTTGACTGCGTTATCGTCGCCATCGTCAGTATAGTCTTCATCTGAAGTTTCATCTTCGTCTGAGCCACCTGCTGAAGAATCTTGGTCCTCTGCCTCGGTTCCTACGATTAACCCGCATACAAGACAAAGGATTTCTCCTGTTCTATTGTCCGTTTTGGTTTGTTTTGTAAATACTCCGCAATCTTCGTCGTCCCTGTCGTCAAGACAAGTAAACAGGTCAAGCGAAATGCTGTCGAATCTTTGTGATGCCATCAAATCTAACTCCGTTGTCAAATAGAATCGGTGTGTTGTAACCTTCAACCAATCCAAAGAGAATTACTCTGTTTGTTATGTTGGAGGTGGTGTCGTAGAACCTGTATTGTAAACCCGTGTCTTCCAAGAAGTTACGGGCCTCCCTAACCTGTCTCTTCCACTCTTCTCCGAATAAAATCAAGTTTCCCATAGGATACCCGAGGGGCTGCTTATACTTGAGAATGCTTATGGCTCACTTGAGGATAGGACATTACTATGAGCGATGATTCCGTTTGGTCAAGGCTAGGCGTCCCCTATGTTGTACCGTTTGATGAGTTAGACAAGTTGAAGACACTGATACATCAAATGCAAGTGGAGTTACTTACAAGCCTTGAAGCACTATCTGTTAGATTGGCTACTGTTGAAGGTAAAATGTCAATCTTAGAAAAGGACTTGGACCGGAAAACTTCTTCTGATAATGTGTTTGATTTTGTTAGCCGAGAAGAGTTAGGAATAGGTAACGTAGATTTGGTTGAAGAAATGGGCGAGTTTATCACTGAGCCTGAGTCGGACGAGATACATTATATCGAAAGTGGTTTTGCTGCGCCTCCTCCCGAAGAGGAGATAATTATATTTGACACAGTAGAGGACGAAGTGCTTGAGGAAGAAGTCATGTTGAGTACTCCTTCGTCATGGGCTTCTAACATTGTAGACAACATAAAATCAAACGGTGGTTCGGTTAATCAATACTGGAAACGCTTTGGTTTGATTCCAAGGGAAATAAGTCCTGTAGATAAGACTCAAATGCTCGCAGAACTAAAGCAGATGATGGTGACACAGGGAATTAGTAAGTACAATGTAAACAGAATGCGCCACTTCTATTACTTCGGTACTCCAGACGAAGGAGAGGAGAAGTACAATGCTTTCATCAACTGAAATCGCTGTAGCGATTAAGGAAGGGGAAATACTAGTGTCTATTGATGCAGGACAGGCTCACCCAATCTATGTGTACGCTAGGGTGGATAGCGGAGCGTCAATGTCTTCCATAGACTACAGACTTGTTTCACTTATTCAGGAAGGTAGTGAGGACAGTATAACTTACACCGATAAAACTAAAATAATCAAATCATCATTAGGGAAAGAAGAAAGAAGCGTAGTCATAACAACATTCACATGGGGTGATTCTGAGTTTGAAATAGAAATGAATTCGGCAGACCGCTCTAAAGTTTCATGTCCTATTTTGTTAGGAAGAGATTGGTTAGGAACAAATTAAATTGTCCCTTTGTCTTTTCCCTACACCTTCCCATATGTATAGTAGTAAGGTTGTCACTATTCTGTCACAATGAATTCAGTAAAGCGTTTATTCTCCTTAATCTGTCACTATAGTGAGATAGTGACAAAAACACGTTTAATACTCAAAAAACTGTCACTATACTACTAAATCTAACGCAGTCCACTCTTTAGAAGGAGATAGTGACAACTATAGAGGAAATGACATTAGGTGGTATCCCGGGAATATCCGTGCAAAGTAATATAAGCCCAACGCACTGACAGATGTTGCCGGAGGTGAGAGATTGACTGATTACGATGTATGGGAACTTATTGAACTAGTCCGTAGTATGCCACTTCTTGATAAAAAGGAGTTCATGTCAGGAGTGATACCAGACTGGAATGGTGAACTAGATTTACAATCTCACGCACATAATCTGTTGAAACCTCTTGGTGCAAAGCGAAACAAAAAACGGACCTTCGATAAAGAAGTTGAAATCGCCACCAAACACATCAAATCCAAGGGCTACCTAACATGGGCTCAAGCGAAAACAGTATTTGAACTTAAGAAAGCCCAAGACTACTTACGGATAATGAGGAGGGTTCCAAAGGCAAAACGTTCCAAAACACTCCACATAGAAGGAGGCCGCAATTGGTATCACGATGAAGACATAGACCCTTCAAAATGGATTGCTTCACACGATGAAGGTCCAATCAATCTTAAATTAGACCCTGCAGATGCGGCACAAGCATTAGTAAACATGGCAATTGATTCCGAGGAAAATTTATTCTCAGCACATAAAATCCTAACTAAAGAAAAATCCAAATTCAAACTACCCGACAAATTTAACCAAGGGTACAAAGAATGGGCAGACCGTTACCTAACACCCTTGATGGCTGCTCACGGGTTTAACCCAAACCCAAATAGAAGAGTGTACAAAAAACAATAGGAGAAATAAAAATGCCAGAAGTAGGAGAAGACAGAGAAAGCCGAGCAGCAGCAGTAAGGAAATCAGTGCACGCATATTTCATGTGGCACACTGGCCAATTACCGGGAATTACGAGGGAATGGATAGACAATAGAGCAAGAAATATTTCAAACGAGTTTGTTTCATCTGAATTAATTCCTAACGTGGAGGCTCACTGGTGTATGTACAGTATCAAGTCCCAAGTGGATAGAGAGGACAGAACAGGAGAAAAGCCAGTCATTACATTAGACGCATCTACAATCTCCATGGGGCAACACCTTCCACCAGTTGATATGCTACCCCAAGATATCCCAGACTCGGCCCTTTGTGTGCCGACACACGATATCCCATACTTCAACACCACTACCGATGCTAATACAGGAACAACAACATCAGGAATACGAGAGTTACTCCTTAGTTACGGCAACCTCCCTAACTTCCTCCTTTACTATTATGAATTAGTCATGGAACAGATTATTGATGTTCAAAGACTATACTTAGAGCAAGTAGATTTTACTTATGCTTCATCGTTAGCGAATGTACACTTTGAACCTCCCTCCATTGCAATCATGTGTGGCAACTTAGAGACAATCTCTACTGTCCACGAACTACGCCAGTCTAACGACATAGGAAAACTCAAGCGACTGAAGGCACAAATTATCCACACAGGCGGAACCAACTCTACTGTCCTACTGGGCGCATTCAAGTGTTCTGGCAACCCACAAAACCCATGCGGCGCAATAACGCATCTACCTCAAGACCCATATGACGATGTTTTGCGTGAACCATCATCCTGTTCTGCAGATGATGAAGTAGGAGGGTGTGGTCGCAAGAAAGGAGAAGTAGTGTTCACATTACTAAGCAAACCGGACACCACCACTACGACCATTCAAATGCTCCAATCTCAAGATGTTGATAGCGAGGACGGAAGCCCTAAAACAATTCATATTGAAATGAGAGGAGACCTATGCGGTCAAATTGTTGATGGTGGGTTTGTTACACTTGATGGTGTATTGATGAGTAAACCCGTTGGTCGTGGTAAGAAACACCGTGAACCTTACTTCTTCTGTACTGCCATTATTGAAAATGGTAAAACCCGCACTATTGCTGTTTCACCAGAAGATGAAGCAGTTATCCGTCAATGGGTTAGTGAGCGCACCGTTGAAGAATTAATGAATGACTTAGCAAAGCACTTCGCCCCAATTATCCACGGACACATGGATGTTAAGAAAGCAATTATCCTACAGACCGTAGGAGGCCTTCGCATCGAATCTCAAGAGAAGCGTGGTGATATTCATATTCTATTGTTAGGCGACCCCGGAGTAGCAAAATCTCAACTCCTTAACGCCGCAGTAAAGGCTTCACCGGGCTCTCATTTGTACGACTGCTCTCAAGCAACACAAGCAGGTCTAGTAGCCGCCGCCGAGAAACTGAAAGATGCTTTCAGTAGTGGAGAGTCATGGGGAATCAAAGCAGGTGCTTTGGCTTTAACACCAGACCATGCTATTTGCGCACTTGACGAATTCCATTTACTCGGAGGCAAGGACAAGACAGTTGTAGAATCATTGAACGTTGCACTTGAGGCTCAAGAAGTGAGAATCAGTAAGGCCGCAAAAGGAGTAGTCCGTACAAGAGTAGCAGTACTAATGGCCGCAAACCCAAGAACACGAGATGCTAGATTTGACCCAGATAGCCCAACACCACTTTACCAACAAGCAGGAATCAAGGTCAATACAGCATCAAGAACAGACTATGTTGCCATTATGCGTGACATCGAAGATGAAGCACTTGACATCAGTATATCGGAGTCAATGTGGGATGCCGCAGACCCTGCCCTACAGACATTACAATCAGAAGTATTCCCAATTGAAAACTTCATGCCAAAGTTAGTCACCTTAGCAAAGCGTATCGAAACAATATTCTTTGAACCTATAGCAAAGACTTACTTAAGAGATACGTACACTGGCGCAAGACAAAACGCAACAGCAGAAGGTAAGGTAACACCAAGGCGTAACGAATCCCTTAGAAGATTCGTACAAGCAATAACTAGACTAAGCCTTCAAGGAACTGCGACAATGGAGCACGCCAAGTTTGCAGAAAAACTGATGCGTACAAGTATGACTGACACTCACCCCGGACAAATGGATGGAGGCCAAACCAGTAAACAAAAGGAAATATACGACCAAATATGGAAACTTTTCAACAACGCTTACATGGACACTGAGGGCGATTTTGTCCACCTAGATGTTTTGGAAACTTACGTTTCGCAAAACTGGGAAGGCAAGTTAGATAAACCCGCTCGGAGTACCATCAGTTCAGCCATGAAAGCGTTTGAAGCGGAGGGCAAACTCCAACGCAAAGGAAATAAATACGCTATCAAAATTGGTTGGTGAAAAAAGGAGAGAAAAACATGGAAAAAGAAGAATATAGATATGATAAAATTGGACCTGCGCTTGTCGCAGCAATGGCGGAAATTCCAGCCATTCCGAAGAACGCCCAAGCATACGGGTACAAGTATGCAAC
>Ga0209657_1001288_pt1 | contig 15323 bp, 17 predicted proteins | sample SaaInlV_100m_DNA_FD_184650 | JGI IMG/M metagenome (GOLD analysis project Ga0209657, IMG submission 184650) | Marine microbial communities from expanding oxygen minimum zones in the Saanich Inlet - SI037_S3LV_100m_DNA (SPAdes) (version 2) | ecosystem: Environmental > Aquatic > Marine > Intertidal... | reverse complement strand
AGGATGTAGTTAGGGTATATCAAGGGATATAAAAGTTCTAGAGGAAAACAGTTAACTGGCAAATTAGTCGAAAGAATGATGGCTAAGAGATAAAGTTTTGCACTATTTAATTGTTCTTTTTATAATCTCTTATTATATTTTGCGATTTTCTTGCCCATTTATTAAATAAAAATAAAATAAATGCTAGCACTATGATTGTTATTAACATCACAGACCATAGTAAAGGTAAAGTATTAGCAGCTACAGCCATAATTTTTCTCCTTAATAAAAGTCACTTAAATGAATTTATAAAATTATTACCTTATAAATTTATAATTTAATAAAACTGTCATAAATCTACATGTTTTCTAGATATTATTTTTTGACTTAAATCAAAGAAAAAGAAATTTTAGAGCTTCTCATTTTAAATCCACCACTATCTCCAGTACTTGAAAAGATAGCTCTTGTAGTGATAGAATTATTTTGTATCATATATTATTACTTAAGGATTATCGCTTTATGTTTCTCTAACTTTTTTAAATGCTTAGGTACTGTATTAGATTCTGTACTTCCTCCCATATTTTTGTTCCCTATTATTGTTTTAGTATTTTTGTACACTATAAAATTATAAACATATTAAATGTTATATATTTGATTTAAATCAATTCCCACTTATAAGATCTGTGGTTTGGTTCATAATTATATAATAATAATGAATGGACAAAATAAGGTGCATATACGTGTTTTAGGAGCTGCAGCAGGTGGTGGATTTCCTCAATGGAATTGTAATCATCCTAATAGTAGAAAAGCGAGAAACAAAGATTCGAATGCCTTGTATAGAAATCAGTCATCAATTGCTATTAGTAGTGATAAAAAACACTGGTTTATTTTAAATGTTTCACCAGATATTAGACAACAAATATGGAACAATCCAGAACTAATGCCCAAAACAACAGATAGTTTAAGGTATAGTCCAATCATGGGCGTATGTCTAACTAACGCTGATGTAGATCACACTGCTGGTTTATTATCACTAAGAGAATCTCAAAGCTTTAATTTATATGCAACAAAAAGAGTTATAAATATATTAGAAAAAAATGCTATTTTTAATATTTTAAACCCAAAATTTGTAAAAAAAAGGCCCTTAAACCTTAATAAAAATCAAACTTTATATTACCCTAACGGAAAAAGTAGTGGCATATCAATTATTCCATTTTCTGTTCCAGGAAAAGTTGCATTATGGTTAGAAGATGAATCTAAAGGGCCTAATTTTGGTTCCGTTGACGAAGATACAATAGCTCTTGAAATTATAGATTTAAATACCAATAAAAGTTTTTTTTATATTCCCGGCTGTGCGAGTATGCCTGCTTGGTTAAAAAATAAAATTAGTGATAGTAACCTATTATTTTTTGACGGAACTTTATGGCATGACAAAGAAATGATTAAAGAAAAAATAGGCACAAAAACTGGTAATCGAATGGGCCATATGAGTATGTCTGGTGAAGAAGGGACTCTAGAAACTTTAAAAAATTTAAATATAAAAAGAAAAATTTTTATACATATAAATACTACTAATCCTGCACTTCTAGAAAATTCAATTGAAAGAAAAATAGTAGGCAAATTTAATTGGGAAATTGCCTACGATAACATGGAGATATCATTATGAATATGACAGCTACTGCACCTTTACACCCTGAAATGTTAAGAAAATTTGATCATGAAGAACCTATGACTAAAAAAACTTTTACTGATAAATTAATTGAGCTTGGAAAAAGAAAATATCATAGTCTTCATCCTTTTCATACACTCTTACATTCAGGAAAATTATCTTTTGAACAAGTCCAAGCTTGGGCTCTAAATAGATACTATTATCAATGTTCTATTCCTATTAAAGACCTTACTTTAATGTCACGTATAAACGATGTAAAACTTCGCTTGGAATGGAGATCTAGAGTAATTGATCATGAAGGAGATATGGAAGGAAGTGGGGGAATTGAGAGATATTTAAAATTATGTAAAAAACTTAAATTAAACATTGATTATGTAAAATCATGTGAAGGCATCTTACCGGCTACCAGATATGCCGTTGATGCTTATGTAATTTTTGTAAGAGAAAGATCATTATTAGAGGCAATTGCTTCTTCTTTAACCGAAATGTATGCACCAGCAATTCATCGGGAAAGAATAGCTGGATTTATAAAACATTATGAATGGGCAGATGAGTCCGCTTTATCTTATTTTAAGCAACGTCTTAATGAAGCACCTAAAGACGCTAATTTTGGAAGGGCGTGGGTAATAGAAAATGCAAGAACTAGATCTGAACAAGAAGCAGTTCTTAACGCGGTGAATTTTAAAACTGATTGTCTGTGGGCTCAATTAGATGCTTTATATTATTCTTATGTAAAGCCAGGGTACATTCCTCCAGGAGCTTTTGACCCCTATCAATATAGGTAGATAGGTATTTAGATTAAAATGCTAACTCCAATAATATTAAAAAATAATGATATTCCCAAATTTTCAAAATCTGTCAAATTTAAATTTGATGTTCAACGTAATAAATGGATTATCAATGCACCGGAAAGAGTAATAGAACTTAATGAAAGTGCTGCAGAAATACTACAATTAATAAATGGAAAAATTTCGATAAAAACTATTACAAATAAAATTAAAAACAAATATGTTCATACACCAGAAGATTTAATTTTAAATGATATAATAAAATTGCTCCAATTATTAGCCGATAAAAGGTTTGTTATAAAATGAAAAATCAATACATAGAAATACCTTATGCCATTCTATGCGAACTTACTCATAGGTGCCCACTTTCGTGTCCGTACTGTACTAATCCTATAAATTTAGAAAAAAAGTCTAATGAGATTGATACTAATACTTGGAAAAGACTTATTACAGAAGCATCTAATATGGGAGTTTTACAAATTCATTTTTCAGGGGGAGAACCAACAGTTAGAAAAGATTTGGAAGAATTAATTAATCATGCAAATTCTCTTGATTTATATACCAACCTTATAACATCCGCTGTATTGTTGAATGAAGACAGAATTAAAAAATTATATGATTCAGGCCTAGATCATGTTCAAGTCTCTTTTCAAGATGATAATTCTAAAAGTGGAGATAAGATTGCTGGGTATAAAGCTCATGAAAAAAAAATAAAAATCTGTAAATTAATTAGAAAAATTGGATTACCCCTTACTATAAATGCTGTAATGCATAGACAAAATTTACATAATTTAGAAAATATAATTAAAATGGCTGTTGATTTAGATGCAGAAAGAATAGAAGTAGCTCAAGTTCAATACTATGGGTGGGCTTTAAAAAATATAGAAGCTTTTTTACCAACTAGAAAACAACTTGATATAACTACGAAACTAGTTAACAGATATAAAAAGAAACTAAAAGGAATTCTGGTATTTGATTATGTAGTTCCAGATTATTATGCTAAAAAGCCAAAAGTGTGTTTAGGAGGATGGGCAAAACGTTTTATTAACGTCACTCCTTCAGGAAGAGTTCTCCCATGCCATGCAGCTGAATCTATAGATTATTTAGAATTTGATAATATCAAAGATAAATCGCTTGCATGGATATGGGAAAATTCTAAGTCTTTTAACGAGTTCAGAGGAAGTTCCTGGATGTCTGAGCCATGTAAATCTTGTGATAGAAAAGAAGTGGATTGGGGTGGATGTAGATGCCAAGCTTATGCATTAACTGGAGATCCATATGCGACCGACCCAACTTGTGAGAAATCCCCATATAGAAAAGTATTAGATAAACCTTTATCTGCAGTAGGTAAAAAAATAATCCCAGAATTTAAATATAGAAAAATAAAAGTAAAAAAAAGTATATTTGGTATTGGTCACAATTCAAAAAAAAATATTTGAAAATTTTGATATAAATCAAAATTAATATTTATGTCTAATACATAATATATACAGTTTTTAAACATAATGCATTCACACACTCACCCTTGGATTAAAGTTTAGAAACTAGCCTGAAAAGACCTCTTAATTGGTTATAGGCATAATAACTATCACCCCCATGAAGTTATTATGCCTCTAAGGGCTGTATATATTAAAATAAAGAGAAGATAATTAAGAAAGTAAAATTCAATAATATGTTTTTTATAGAACAAAATAGCGAAACTATAAGGTTTATGTGTTTTATACTAGCTATAATATTATTTTCAATTTACGAAATATATTTTCCTTATTATAAAAAATATAAAAAAAACTATTCTAGGCTTGCTGTAAACTTTTTATTTATTGTATTCGATACAATTATAGTAAGATTAGTATTCCCTGTTTTAGTAGTAGGCGCAGCATTAATTTGCAGTAAATATGATATAGGAATTTTAAACCTTTTTTCCTTACCACTTTGGCTTTCTATTATTATAGCCTTACTTTTATTAGATTTAGGAATATGGCTACAACATTATATTTTTCATTATAATTGTATGTTTTGGGTATTTCATAAAATACATCATAGTGATGAAAAAATGGATTTTTCTACAGCATTAAGGTTTCACCCTATAGAAATTATTCTATCTACAATTATAAAATCTTTTTACGTAATTTTAATTGGGCCTCCTGTTGTAGCAGTAATAATATTTGAAATTCTTATAAATGTTGTTTCAATATTTAACCATTCTAATATTTATATACCAAAAAGATTTGAATTAATTTTACGAAAAATAATAGTCACACCTAATATGCATAGAATTCATCATTCAATTGTTAAAAAAGAAACTAATTCTAATTTTGGATTTAATCTTTCAATATGGGATAGGATTTTTGGAAAATATTGTCATATTACCCATGAAAAAGAAAAACAATTAATTATAGGATTAGAAGAATTTAATGATATTAAAAATAAAAGCTTCTTAAATTTATTAGCAATACCATTTAAATCTAAATAAAAATTGTATAAAAAAAAGTCATTAATTATTTTAACTAATAGTTTCAGACCTTTCTTTATCTTATGTGGATTATGGGCTTTTTTTTCTATACCAATATGGCTATTAAATTATTTTAATATTTTTAATAATTTAGAAAATATAAGTGCAATATTATGGCATCAACATGAAATGTTTTTTGGATTTATAAGTGCAGCTATGACTGGTTTTATCCTTACGGCACTTCCTAACTGGACAGGGAAATTACCAAAAAATGGGTGGAGACTATTATTACTAATTTTCTTATGGATTACAGGACGAATAGCATTTTTAAGTTCTAATATAATAAATAATATTTTTATGGCTATTTTGGACCTACCTTTCTTAACAATTCTTTTATTTTTTATTAGCAGAGAAGTTTTCGCGAGTAAAAATTGGAAAAATTTTCCGATAATTATTTTATTTTTTTTGTTTACTATTGCTAATTGGATTTTTCATATTGAACTAATCCAACATAATTTATATCCAACTATAAGTATAAAACTAGCAATTTGTATTTTAATTTTACTAATCGCTATTTTAGGTGGAAGGATTATACCTAGCTTTACTATTAATTGGCTAAAAAATCAGAATAATAAAGCTTTACCAATTATAAAAGATAAATTTGATAATTTGGCAATTATAATATTAATAATTTTTCTCCTCTTTTATATGTTTTATCCCAATTATATATTAACTCCTTATTTTAGTATAATTGCAGGATTTCTTCATTTTTTTAGATTATTAAATTGGAAAAGCTGGACAGTAACTTCAGAGCCACTAGTATGGATACTTCATTTGGGATATGCTTGGCTAGTAATGGCTTTAATACTATTTGGTTTATCTATGCTGTGGAATATGATACCTAGCACAGTTTCTATTCATGCCTTTACAACTGGTGCTTTTACTACAATGATAATAGCCGTAATGACAAGAGCATCTTTAGGCCATACTGGTAATAAATTAAAAGCCTCTTCAGGAACAACGGTTATATATGTTGCAATATCTATTGCTGCAATATTAAGAACAATAGAACCACTTTTATATAACAACAATATAATATTAATAAATTTAGCAGGAATATTTTGGAGCATTGCATTTGGCTCATTTTTATTTTTTTACAGTCCAATGCTACTTTTTAAAAAATAGATAAATAAAAATTTATCTATATATATTTATAGATCAATTCTTAATTTATTATTATCTAAATCTTTAGCTCCTAACTCTTTAAAAAAGATATATTCCCAATCTTTATTACATATATTATTTATAAATATAATTTTACTTTCATTTTCTAGTGCATCTTTAACGAAGTATTCTATAAATTTTTTTAAAATTGTTTGACGTCCTAATGGGCCTGGTATCACTATCTGATCAACATAATAAAAGTCGCATAATGAAATATGAAATATATAGTATCCATATACATATTTATTTCTATATAAAGCAATATTAATATTAGTCTGTAATAAATTAATTCTTTCTTTAGGATTGTTCTTATAATAAATAGCTCTAAATTCATCAATTTTTATTGATTGAGAAAAATTTTTAAAAATATCATAAGTTTTCCCAATAAATCCATTTCTCATAGGAACAATATCTATATCTGAGTAGTTTTTCTCATTCATTATAATATTCAGCCAAAACTAAAAGTGTAGCCTAATATAAAATTGATATTTTGATTTAAATCAAGTACAATTAAATTTCATTAGTTTATATTTAGATATAATTTTAAGGAAATTAATATGAACGTAAGTATTGCTCCAAAATATTGTCTAACTAAACACACTATTAACAAATGTAAATCATGCTCTGTTAAATTAATTGCTTTTTGTGGAGCGCTTGAAGATGAAGATATATCTAAACTAGAATCTATTTCAAATGATAAAAAAATCAGTAAAAGCGAAAATATTTTTAACCAAGGAGATGAAGCAAATAGGTTTTATAACTTAAGAAAAGGCAGTATGAAAATATATAAAATATCTGCTGATGGAAGAAAACAAATCATAGGATTCTTATATCCTGGGGATTTTTTAGGTATGTCTTCAGAGGAAGAATACAGTTACAGTGCAGAAGCAATAGAAGATACTATTCTTTGTTCATTTTCTAAAACTAAGCTTGAAAATTTTTTTATACAACACCCTATAATAGAAAAAAAGATATTAGCAATTACTAACCAAGAATTATCTGTTGCTCAAGATCAAATATTTCTAATGGGTAAGTACTCTGCCAAAGAGCGTATTTTAAAATTTTTACTAAATATTTCGGAGCAAAGAAGAAAGATTGGATGGGTAGAGAACCCTGTAAAACTAAGCATGACAATATCCGATGTTGGAAATTATTTGGGTCTTACAATAGAAACAGTAAGTAGAAATTTAGCAATACTCAAAAAGGAAAAAATTATTTCAGAAGTAGGAAATAAAAATTTCTTTTTAAACGATAAAAATAAAATAATAGATTTAATAGAGACTTAATAGTGTTTAAAATATTTATTGATTGAGATCAAAATAACTAACATAAATACATTTTAATATATTTCTTAAAAATTACTTAAGGATTTTTAAAATGTTAAATTTATCTGTTTTGGACTCTATTAAACCATTTTTTATAGGCTTTGATGATATTATTAAAAAATTAGATTATTGTTATAGTAATTTAGATTTAATAAAAAATAATTCAGCAAAATATAGTATAATTAAAGTTAGTAATAATGACTATAGAATTGAATTAGCTTTTCCTGGTCATAATATAAAAGATCTAGAAATTCTAATAGATAATAATATTCTCACAATAAATGCTACTAAACCTCAATTAGATAAAAAAATAAACACTAAAATAAATGAAGTAAATATATATTCAAACCTTCATCAGAAAAATATAAAAATATGCTTCTACTTAGAAAAAAATATTATAGTAACTAAAGCAAAATTTGAACATGGGATATTAGCAATAAAATTATATCATCAACTATATAAGGCTAAAGCAGAAAACATTCCAATAACATAATATAAAAAGAAATCAACGATCATCTTCATCTATTAAAATTCGTTCTGCGGCTCCTTTCAAGTCATCATACTGATTATTCTTTATTGCCCATAAAAATGATAAAAGTGCTATAAAACCTAAAAACAAAGCTAATGGAAGAATATATAACAATATACTCATTCTAAATATCCTTTTTAAAATTAATCCTAAAACTGTTTATTATTACTACTATAGAAGAGCAGGACATAGCTATCGCAGCGATAAGAGGAGTAACATAACCTATGATCGCTAAAGGTATAGCTATAAAATTGTACAAAACAGCCATAATAAAGTTTTGTTTTATTAAAAAAGAAGAATAACGTGACATTTTAAATATTTTGAAAATTGGTTTTAATTTATTACCTTGAAAAACTATATCTGCAGCATTCTGTGTTATATCTATGGCGGTTGAGGGGGACATTGAAACATAAGCTTGTGACAAAGAAGGAGCATCATTCAATCCATCACCAACCATCAAAACTTTGTGCCCTTTAATTTCTAAATTTTCTAAAAATTTTCTTTTCATATCAATTGAATGCGAAAAATAGAATTCTTTAATATCTAGGATATTTGCTACTTCTTTAACGGTATCATACCTATCACCTGAAAGTAATATTATTTTTATACCATATGCTTTAATATTCTTCACAACTTGAATTGCGTCTTCTCTAATATGGTCTTTAAATGAGATTAGTAATGGTTTTGAATCTTCAATTGAAAGCCAGATTTGGAGTACATTACTATTACTTACTGCTTTATTTACATTATAATCATTTTTTCCTAGTCTAACTTTTTTATTATTAATAATACCTTGTAACCCTTGGCCAGGTATTTCTTTTAAATTTTCTACTTTAAATAATTTATCGTTATAAATTCTAGAAATGGCTCTTGAAAGAGGATGTTTACTGTATACGGCTAATGAGGCAGCATATTTTAAATTTCTCTTTGAGATTTTATTTATTAAATTAGGTTTTCCCAAAGTAATTGTACCTGTTTTATCAAAAACTACAGTATCAATATTTGATAATTTTTCTAGAGCACTTCCTCTTTTTAACAAAATACCCTCTCTCATTAATGATCCATTTGCTAAAACTTGCACTATGGGAACAGCTAGACCTAATGCACAAGGACAAGTAATAATAAGTACAGTTACTGCATGAAGCAGAGCATTCTGCCAAGAATAATCTAAAAATAAGTACCAAATTAAAAATGTTATTACTCCCAATATATGAACGATAGGAGTATATAAGCGAGCAGCTTGATCAGCTAATTTTGTATATTTGCTTTTTACACTTTCAGAATTTTCTAGAGACTTCACTATCTCACTTATTAAATTTTCTTTCGTTCTTTTTGTAACAACAATTATTATTGGGCTTGTCATATTTAAAGTTCCAGCAATAACTTTATCACCTTCCTTAATAAACTGAGGTATAGTTTCACCAGTTATTATACTAACATCTATATCCGAAGTACCTGATTTTACAATTCCATCGGCTGGTACATTTTCACCTAATGATATTAAAACTTCATCTCCTTTATCAAGCTTATTAATCATTATTGAATGTTGTTTACCACCCTTTAAAACAGTAGCAGTACCTACTAACAGAGATAATAAAGTCTTTGCAGATTCTTTCGCCTTATCCTTAGCTCTTATATCTAAATAGCGCCCTATAAGTAAAAAAAATATCAACATTAATGCTGAGTCAAAATAAATATGTTCACCTCGCTGTATTGTCTCTGTAAAGCTCATTAAAGTGGTTAAAATAATAGCTAATGAAATTGGGACATCCATGTTTGTACGTAATTGTTTTAACGCATATAGAGCAGACTTAAAAAATGGAATTCCAGAATATAAAATTGCAGGAATAGCAATGATACTAGACAACCAATAAAAAAAACCTTTCGTAGCAGGCCCCATATCAAAGTTATTTGAAGACCACAAACTTACTGATATCATCATAAGATTGCCCCAAGAAAATGCAGAAATTGCTATATACTTAATTAAAGAATTTTGTTCTTTCACATTTATTAATGAGTAATTACCATGAGAGAATGGCTTAAGCTCATAGCCCAGTTTTATTATATGAGAAGCAAAAACATCTCCTAATTTTCTAGAGCCTTTCCAAGTAATTTGTAAACGCTCTGTAGTCATATTTACTCTTGCCAGAACGACCTCTTTATACGAATAAAGTGATTTTTCAATTTGCTTAATACAATTAAAACAATGAATTCCTTTAACATTCAAAATTAAACTAAAATTTTCTTCATCTTTAGTTACAAAATGAGAAAATTTTGTTTTTTTATTATTTATCTCAATCATTTATCACCAATTAGTTTACTATAATACGTTTTGTTTTTTGATATTTTGTTTTATTTAATTCAACCAAAATTCTAATATCCCATTGTCCTTTAAATGGAAAATTAACCTTATTTTTATATACTTTGGCATTTGCATCAAAAAATAAAGGTATATAAAAATCATAACCTACCTGGCTAACCAGTTTAAAATAGGCTCTTACGTTTCCTTCTATAAGGTTTTTATTTTTTTTATCTTGAAGATAGAAAATTATAGTTTCATCTTTTAGTTCAATTCTACTTTTCCAGTTTAATAATTCTTGTTTTTCTGATGCAATAATTGTTTGATTATATTTTAGTCCTTTTTCATAAGAATTTTCTATAATTACTCCTCTAAAAGAATAAAAAGCTATAAAAACAAAAATTGAATCTAAAAAAGCTATAATAATAAAAAATAAAACAAAATAATAAGGTATTATATTATCTTTATTTTTGCTCAAAATTCTCACAATAATTTTCTCCATATTTTTTCTTAAAATTTAGAATTCTTATACTAATTCCTACTACTAATAAAAATACTATTACTAACATCATAAAAAGAGGTGTTGTGTTCTTGAATAAGAAATGTAATTTTTCTTCTTGAAAGCTCTGTTTTATTAGCATAAGCAAAAACTCGCAGGTGAGCTACACTATTAGCAAAGACAGAAATGTTATCCGCTTCAATATTTCCTAATCCTTTAATCTTTATTTCAGTATCTTTTATACCTGAAACTACTAAAGTATATTTTTTATCTACATAAGTTTTGTTTAAAATCTTGATATCATAACCATTACGAATAACTCCATTTGACATGGTAACAAAAAGTGGATTTCTATCATGTAAAACATGTAACTCTAGAGGCGACCTTGTTATAAGACCGTATAAAATTACTATTCCTATTAAACTAAGAACAGTTAAGTAGTATAATATTCGAGGTCTCCACAAGTTAATATTATTTTCTTTTGTGGGATTATTTATCTGATTGAAAGTACTGTAATGTATTAACCCCTTAGGCAAGTTAAGATTCTTCATTACATTGTTGCAAGCATCTATACATAAGCCGCAAGCCACGCACTCCATTTGTAAACCTTTTCTAATATCTATGCCCATATGACATACTTGGACACAGGCAGAACAATCAACACAATGACCATTATTTTTCCAAGCATCTCCTTTCTTATGTTTTCCTCTAGGTTCTCCTCTTTTTTTATTATAGTTTATAATTAAGGTATCATTATCGAACATGGCTGATTGAAACCTTGAATAAGGGCAAACGTAAGTACAAACTTGTTCTCTTGCAAATGCTGCCATAAAATATGTTGAAAATGTTAACGCTAAAACCCAACCCAAAATAGTTATAGGAACATCTAAATTTATTAGATGTTCAAATAATGTGGGTGCATCATTAAAGTAGAATACCCAGGCTCCACCAGTTAAGAATGAGATAAACAACCACACTAAATGTGTAGATATTTTTCTCCATATTGTATTAATACTATATGGTAACCTAGAACGTCTCATTCGTGTATTTCGATCACCCTGAAAAATACGCTCTACCCAAATAAATAAATCTGTCCAAACCGTTTGAGGACAAAAATACCCACACCAGACTCTTCCTAATACGCTTGTTAAAAAAAATAGTAGTACTGCAGAAAATATTAAAATACCTACTAAATAATAAACTTCCTGAGGCCATATATCTATAAAGAAAAAATAAGCACGTCTATTTGGCATATCAATTAATATTGCTTGATCAGGAGCATAAACACCTCTATCCCACCTAATCCATGGAAATATATAGTAAATACCCAAAGTACAAAGCATTACTAGCCACTTTATTTTTCTATATCTACCCCAAACTCTTTTTTGATAAATATTTATTCTTTTAGAAAATAAAGGTGTTTTTGTAAGTTGGGACAGACCTATTCCCCACCGCCTAGTGAATAGACATATATAGATATTTGACGAATAGTATCTTCATTTAGCCTTTCAACCCAAGCAGGCATATTCCCATGCTTAGGGTTTTTTAGTTGGTTCATAATCTCAAAAATTTCCCCATTACTATATAACCATATGCTATCAACTAAATTAGGGCCTCCTATTTCTTGATTTCCTCTTCCATTTTCTAAATGACATGTTCCGCATGATTCTTTAAACAATTCATCAGTAGAACTTTCTATGCTTTCATTTTTATTCAGTTTAACAATATATGTTGCTAATTCTTCTATTTGTTTTTCTGTAAATATATCAATAAATGATGGCATTTCTGAATAACGAGTATTTTCATGATCTGCTCTAATTCCAAACTTTATAGTTTGTTCAATTTTTTCTATGCTACCACCCCAAATCCAATCATCATCATTTAAATTTGGATAACCAATTCTTCCTTCACCACCAATTCCATGACAAGTCGAACAATAATTTTTAAAAGCAGATTTACCTCCAGCTATTGAAAAAGCATAAATTTTTTCATTTTTAAAGATCTCTTCATATGAATTTTCTCTAAAAACCTCTAGATAATCTTTTTTTAATTCTTTAATTTTACTTATTTCTTCATCCAATTTATTATATTGTGTCCACCCAATTACTCCTCTTGTTCCTCCCCGTTCTCCTTCACTAAAGTAAATCGGCCAAGATGGAAAAATTATCCAATAAAAAATTGCCCAGATACAACAAATTAAAAAAATTATCACCCACCATTTAGGTAAAGGATTATTTAATTCTTTTAATCCATCCCATTCTAGTCCAGTCGTCTCTATTCCTGTCGTTGTATCAATATCTTTATTTTTATCTTTAATATTCATCTTTTTCTTCTTCTAAAATAGTAAATTTATAAGATTCTAATTTATTTTTATCATTTAATAAAAAGGTCCATAATATTATCCCTATGAACAAAATAAAAAATAATATTAATCCTAATAAACCTGCATTTTGAAAAATTAAGTTCATTATTATTTATTTTCCTTTTCAATATAAAGATCATAATCCCTTAAATCAGCCATAGTTCCTAAAACTTGTAGATATGAAATGAGTGCATCTAAATCAGAAACTATTTCCGGTTTTCCATCAAAATCCCTTATATTTATATTGTTTCCATATCTTTTCTCTAACTCTTCATCATAACCCTGATTGTCATAATTAGCCTGTGATATGGCATCTCTTTCTGCATTTTCAATCATATTATCTGAATAAGGAACACCTATAAGTTTGAGAACTTTCATATCTTTATAAATATTTTTAGTATTTGCTATATTTTTAGCTAAATGGCTATAAGAAGGCATAATTGATTCTGGCACAACATTTTGCGGTTTATTCATATGTTCTACATGCCATACATCAGAAAATTTTTTTCCTACTCTAGCTAAATCAGGACCAGTGCGTTTTGACCCCCACTGAAATGGATGGTCATACATACTTTCTGCAGCTAAAGAATAATGACCGTATCTTTCAACTTCATCTCTAAGTGGTCTAATTTGTTGACTATGACAATTATAACAGCCCTCTTTTAAATAAACATTATATCCAATCAATTCTAATGGCGTATAGGGACGTACACCTTTAACTGGTTCAATAGTAGTTTCTAGTCTAAATAAGGGAAGAATCTCAACCAAACCACCTATAGATATAGTAATAATTATTGCAATAAGAAAAAGAATAGAATTTTTTTCAAATTTCTGAGTACCTAAATTCATACTATTTTACTCCTCTAATTTCAGTACTAGAAGAGATAGTATTTAAAGTGATTGTTTTATATATATTATAAACCATAATAATGGCCCCCAATAAAAATAAAGCTCCCCCCATAGCTCTAATAATATAATATGGATGCATTGCCATAACTGTTTCTACAAATGAATATTGTAAAAATCCCATAGAGTCGTATGTGCGCCACATCAAACCTTGCATAATTCCTGAGACCCACATTGAAGATATATAAAAAACTACACCTATAGTTGCTATCCAAAGATGAACATTAACTAATCGAAGAGAATAAACTTCTTTCTTATTCCATAAAACAGGAACTAGATAGTAAATAACTCCAAAACTTATAAAAGCAACCCAACCAAGAGCTCCTGAATGAACATGACCTATAGTCCAGTCAGTATAATGACTCAATGCATTAACTTGTTTTATAGCCATTAAAGGTCCTTCAAATGTACTCATTCCATAAAAAGCTAAAGAAATAATCATGAACTTTAAAACGGGGTCATCACGTAATTTATCCCAAGCACCAGACAAAGTCATAATTCCATTTATCATCCCTCCCCAACTAGGCATCCATAACATAATTGAAAATGTCATACCTAGTGTTTGGGCCCAATCAGGTAAAGACGTATAGTGCAAATGATGAGGACCCGCCCATATATAGAGAAATACTAATGACCAAAAATGAATTACCGAAAGTCTATATGAATATATAGGCCTTTGAGCCCTTTTAGGAATAAAGTAATACATCATTCCTAAAAAGCCAGCTGTAAGAAAAAATCCAACAGCATTATGTCCATACCACCATTGTATAAGTGCACTTTGAACACCTCCCCATAATGGATAACTTTTAGTACTAAATATAGATATAGGAATAGAAATATTATTTACCAAATGTAAGACAGCAACAGTTACTATAAAGCCTAAAAAAAACCAATTAGCTACATAAATATGTGGTTCTTTTCTATTTTTGAGAGTCATCATAAAAATGATTAAATAAACTATCCAAACAATCGTTAACCATAAATCTGCATACCATTCGGGTTCTGCGTATTCTTTAGCCTGAGTAATTCCAGCTAAATATCCTATACCGGCCATTAAAATAAATACTTGATATCCCCAAAAAGTAAAATTAGCTAAGCTCCCACCCCATAGTCTAGTAACTGAGGTACGTTGCACGACAAAGTAACTCGAGGCAAAAAGAATATTTCCTCCAAATGCAAATATTACAGCAGATGTGTGTAATGGTCTCAAGCGACCAAAAGTTAAAAAAGGCTCAACATTAAGATTCGGAAATGCTAGCTGTAATGCTAGAATTAATCCTATTATAAAACC
>Ga0209657_1001285_pt1 | contig 15332 bp, 12 predicted proteins | sample SaaInlV_100m_DNA_FD_184650 | JGI IMG/M metagenome (GOLD analysis project Ga0209657, IMG submission 184650) | Marine microbial communities from expanding oxygen minimum zones in the Saanich Inlet - SI037_S3LV_100m_DNA (SPAdes) (version 2) | ecosystem: Environmental > Aquatic > Marine > Intertidal... | reverse complement strand
GTACAAATCCACCTAACCAATCTACGGTTGTATCATTATGGTATGCTATTTCATCTCCTAAACGAACGACTTTACCTTCTTCAAAGTTATCGTCTGAATAGTCAACATAATAATCACCACCTAATAAATCACGAACTTCACGAGCGTGTTCAATAGATGCTGTTCTCCAATCAATACCTGCTTGTAGTTCTAATTCATCATTTACAATATAGTTTACTTTACTAATTAAACCATATGTGTCTTGACGATTAATAGAATTACGAAGTATTCCTGTTGAACGATTTTCAGTAGTTGAGAAGTTTTCATCCACGTTGTCAGAATTTTGTGCAATTTCTGCATTCCAATCCCAAGTCCACGGTGAAGATGCGTACCATCTTTCTCCTTCAACTGCTGGCATTCTACTTACACTTCCGTAAGTTCCTGTTCCACCACCTGAACCACCACTCCAATAAAGAACTGAACTCATACGAGTCTTGTCATTTATCTCTAAAAAGTGATTTAGATTCACTAATGGTTTGTGGAAATAGTTTTCTCTTTCATTTAAGAAAGTTGAACTATATCTCTTAGTTGTGTTCGCTCCATACATATACCAGTATTGTTCACCTGTATATGATGGGTCAATAGGTGCGACATTTTGATTGAACAATCTACCTGCTTCGGTTTCGAACTTTTCACCTTCTGCGAAAGCGTCAGTATCGTATCCGTCTATACCACTAGCTAACTCTTGTGAGTAAGTAGCGATATTTTGCTTGTATAGATTTTGTCCGTGTCTTTGTGGTGCACCAATTGCGTACATTTCAAAACGTTGTTTGTCACTTAGTGCAAAACTTGCTCCGAAGTTGTATGCCCAAGCGTCAGTCCAAGTTCCATTAACTAATCCATCACCTGTTTTACGGACGATTGTTCCACTCAAAGCTAACTTGTCATTAAATAAAAGACCAGTATTGTAGTTGAACATAGTTTTAAGAAAACCACCCTCTCCTGCTTCTTGTTTGAACCTTCCACCTTTATCAAAGGCAGTTGGGTCAGTTAAGACATTCATTGTTCCACCGATAGATGGCGTTGCTAGATTTACTGCTGATAGTCCTCTTTGAACTTGAATTGAAGCCGCTGTGTCTCCTACTCCGTCCCAATTAGACCAGTATACCCAACCATTTTCCATATCGTTTTGTGGTACTCCGTTTATCATTACTGCGATGTTTCTTTGATTGAAACCACGAATGTTGATACGAGCATCACCCGCACCACCACCTTGTTGTGTAGCGTAAACACTTGGTGTTGTGTTAAGAATCATTGGAAGGTCTTGTGAACCAAGTCTTAATTCCAAATCTTCTTTTGAAACATTAGTGAAGGCTACCGGTGTTCGTTGAGATGCTCTAGAAGCTAATACCTCAACATCTGAAAGGACTACAAAGTTTTGTTCTAAGACAAATTCCAATGTAGACATTTCATCACCAACAACAACTGATTTAGTTATTGGTGAAAACCCTATGAAAGAAGCTGTTACATCGTAAGTTCCTGCAGGAATATCAATGTGAGCAATACCAATTTCATTTGATACTGCACCATAAGATGTTCCAACAACTACAACATTAGCCCCTTCAAGTGGCTTTGAGTTATCATCAAGAACTACTCCGTGAATAGATTGTGCGAACAATCCAGTCATAAGTAGAACTGATAATGTAAGATTACGAATATTCATAATCGTTCTCCTTGTTTTTGTTGACAACACATTTTTATCCAGGTGTGTTGTTTGCCTGTAAGAAATCTAATTTTCTTCTACTGCTGGTAAACCTGGCAATTCACAACTATCGTTATTGCAGAATTTGTCGATTTCTGCTTCTTCGTTTTTAATCACACCAAATGATAGTTTACCTAATTTTTTAATTTGTTTGTTATATTCCTTTTCTTCAATAGCTTCATAAGGCATCTGTTTGTATGCTCCATAATCGTGTCTTGGTAGTAATGAAATACCCTTCAAATGATATTGAAAGTAATTTAGGACTTGTGGGATTTGTTCTCCCTCTGTTTCTGGGTTGAATGTCACTGTACAACTAACTTGGTTATCTGCCCAATGTCGTTGCATAAATGCTGCTAATGAGAATTGTTCCCATATTGTTAATTCACTCGCTGTTCTGATTCCCTCACCGACATCAACTGGTACTTCCACCACCAATGTTGTGTCTTCTGAACCGAAGGCTGGTTCTATTTTGTATCCAGCTTTCTTTAATGGTTCAATTAATTCAGAATTTATTGATATTCTGATTCTTCTTGTGTAGAAACGACTTTCTGGATAATGTAACCCAGGTGTAGCTCCTGCTAATAAAGATACCGTACCACTTGGTTTTACTGAAGTAGTCTTAATTGACTTTGGAATAGCAAACCAATCAGAATATTCTTTATCCCAATGTTGTATATTACTATATCCTTCTTCTAACCAATTTTTCAATTCGTGTATTCCACGATTTGTAATGAATTGTGCTACACCACTTACTGAACAACCTATTCGTCTGTTTCTCAACATAACTCTGTTGGTATCTGACCAATGTGTTTTTCCTAATGTGACAGTTTTTGCGTATAAATAAGCAAACTTTAAGGTTTTTTTATAATCCTCTAATGAATCGTGATTGTTTGGGAATGTTTCCACCAAGCAACATAGTTCATATGATTCTAGTGTTTGTTCTAAACAAGGATTTCCACCCATTGCTCTATGGTCTTTATTATCACCACCATTTTTCATACGAGAATAATGTCTCATATTTTCTAACCACGCGAAACCAGGTTCACCATTATCATTAATTCTTTTTGCAACATCTGAGTAGTCCATACCAAGTTCTGCAAATACTGAATTGTTTGATGTCCAACCATATTGGTCTCTGTGTGGATTAACCTTATAATTTTTTAAATCTAAGTATTCGTCATTATCTGGGTCACCGAACACAATTTCTGCTGTTCGTCTAACATTACCAGCTACAACACATTTACCAATCAGATTCATAATGTCTACGATTGTTGTGATTGTGATTGGATTACCACTATTCTTTTCTAATACTTTACTAATATCCCCGTGAATTTCTTCTAATGGGTCTGGACCACTTGAAACACCACCAAATCCTTTGATTGGCTCACCTAATGCTCTAATCTTACTATAATCAAACTCTATTGGTGAAGTTCCGTGAAAATAACTCTCTAATAATACTTTAAGTGAATCTACCCAACCCTCACGAGTATCTGGTATTTCATAAGTTGTTGATTCTCTTTTTCTATCAACACCTTTAATGAGAATTTCTCCTGCTCCTTTAGTATCGAATCCTACTCCAACACCTAACATTGAGGCGTCCATTAAGAAACAAAATGGTTTTGCGTAATCTTCTTTCAATGTTTTTGTAGATACAAAAGCACAATTATTTAAAGCTGCATACAATCCTTTTTCTTCTGTGATTGCTGTTCCCATTGCCCATAAGCCACGACCAGGTGGTAAAAACTTCATATTGAATATTCTATCATACATATCTTGTGCAGACCTTTGTGCTTGCCAAGGATTCCAACCTAATTGATGAGAATCTATCCAATTTTTTTGCATTGAATATGTTCCCTCTACTACTCTTTTGACGGTTTCCCACCATCTCTCGTTTTTCCCATTTTCCTTGATTCGAGAATAGGTTCTCATATAAACTAACTCACCCAATCCGTTGAACCCGAATGGTGGTTTTTTTCTTTTGTATTTGTCTACAAAATTATCTGATAACTGAAATTGCATTGAAACTCCTTTTAATTTTAAATATGTTTTTTCCTAATATAAATATTAGATTACTCAAAACCTTCTACTTCTTTTTCGTGTATTTTTAATTTATCTGCCAAAGTTTTTCGTAAAAACTCCTCAGAATTGTCCATTTTCTTTTGTTGTTGGACTCCGTGTTTCGAAGTAGATTTATAGATATCAATTTTACCAAGTTCAGTATCCATTTTTGATGGAAATGTTATACCATCGATACCAAACCTGTTCTTGATAATGTGAAATCTTGCTGTTTTACTAACTTTATCTTCTACTTTTCTGGACATACTCATAACAAAGTCTGCAATCATAATTTTAGAATAAGATTCTGATACTTTTGTAGCATCAATCACTTCTTCCTCTAGTGATGAACGATTTGCTTGTGAAGCAGTCCATATCGGTAAATTCATTTCCCCCGCTAAAGCTCTTAAGTCTTCGTATATTGACTCTAATACAAATCTTTTTTCTTTACCAACACCCATTAAGATATCAGCATAATCAACTAATACTATGTCAGGTTTTATTTCTTGTAATTCTAATTGTTTTAGGTGTGAACCTAGTGTCTGGACTGATGCTGATTTTGTTGGATAATATTTAATCATCAGTTTTCCAGGTAATTTTTCTAATTTTTTCTTAACATCTTCAACATAATATTTTATATTTGATGTTGTTATTCCAGTGAATATTGTATCGTATCTCAACCCAACATAGTTTTCATTTAACTCCATCGAGTAATGAACTACGGTTTTGTTTCTCTTTAAACACGCGGCTCCAATACATTGTAATGCCCAAGACTTACCGATACCAGCTGGAGCAACTATAACACCAAGTTCTCCACCACCTAGTCCACCATCCATAATTTCATCTATTTCACCCCAACCAGATTTAACTGTGTCTCTTGCTGACTTAGATAATCTCTCGTCTAAACTTACTAAATAATCGTGTCCCAAATCTCTTTCACTTCCTGCTGCCATTGCTTCATCAATTTTCTTTTTGATTTCATCATATTCTTGATTTTCTAGTAGGACTACTGAATCAATGATTGCGTTTTTTAATTTTTGATTTTTACAAAACTTAATAGTTTCTTTCTGAACAAACTCTAAGTCACTTGATTCTCTAACATTCCAAGCATCTTTTAATTTATCAATAATAGAAGCTTTTAGAATTTCATCTTCAACATCATTTATCTTTACCTTTATTACTTCTAATGTAGGACTTGTTTTATACTCGTAGAAATAATCTAATATTTTCTTAACCAACCACTTATTGGCGTCAGAATCAAAATACTCTTGTTGTAGAATATCTGATATAGTCTGTAAAAATGTTTTCTTCACTAATAATGAAGATATAATTTTAGACTGAAATGAATTTCCAAAACTCGTTAGTTTGTCATTCTCCATATAAACTCTTTCTAACCTCTTGTTCCTTTTTCTGTTTTAATCGTAAACGATATCTTTTACGGGCTTGTAACTTAAGTTCTTCTTTGTTTCGCTCATAATGTTCTCGTTGCCATTGTAATTGAGCTTCTTTTTTTTCTTCTTCTGTTTTGTATTTTACTTTTCTACCCATAAATAAATATCGTTTTTATTTTCAAAATCAAATAAATTTTTCCCACATCTTTACTGGGTATTCTAATTTCTTAACACGAGCTTTTGCTATCTCGTAATATTCTTCCTCATTATCAATACCAATATAGTTTCTTTCTAATGAAACACACGTAAGTGGTGTAGTTCCACTTCCCATAAACGGGTCTAATACCATATCACCTTTTCTACTTCCTAATGTAACTAAATAACTCATCAATGTCAAGGGTTTTACGGTAGGATGTATATTTCTACTTGTGGTATCTCTGTCTTTGAACATTCCGTTTGGGTCTTCTTGTGAACCACCACGACCAACATATGCTCCTGATTTCTTTTCTTCCATTAACTCTAATCCATTATCTTTTTCACTACGACTTGCTTTTGGAACAATCATAAATGGAAATGTTTGTTGAACTGATTCTGGTAATGATTTGATGTTTTTATTCCACCAAGCGTCTAAATTGAAATATCTTGAATAACCACCACTATCGGATATACCTGTTCTGATACTATCAACATTAGTATGGTCATTCCAACCACTATCTTGCCCAAACTCATTACCTGCTTTTCTAATTCCTGCTTTTACATTTGTATTTGTAATCTTTCCGTCATCTAATACACCATCACTAACTAATAGATTTGCTGGAAATCTTCCCTTTGGACTTGCTTCTGCTGTATCATTATTTTCTGATTTAAATCCACTTTCTTTAAATACTGAACCTTCTGTTCTTGGTTTTCTATTGGTGGTTTTGTATGGTTTTCTTTTTGCATTTTGAACTTGTCCATAAGATAATTTATCAATACCGATTGCTTCTTTTGATTTTTTACCAACATCTCGTAGGTCTGGCATAGTTTGGTTTTCAGGTTCTACATAACCTTCCTCGAATGGTATTCTACAATCATCAAACCAAGTTACACCTTTTCCATTATCTTCTGCTTGTTCTAAATAACCTTTTTTATCTAATGGTTTCATTGCGACAATCACAACTTCAACTGCTGGTTTTGGTTGAAATCCTGCATAACTTCCCTCTAATTCTGAACTACCTTTTGATACCATTCTTTTTTCACTTTTTTTATCACCAACTCTATCTCCACTAAATACATTAGCTTCTTGTGAATAACCTCTATTTTTTCTACCCCAATGTTCTTCCTCTACTTCTTCTCTTTTGTTTCCATATTTTTTATCCAACATCTTACCCATATTCATTGCTTTTGGAAAACCTGTTGCGTATGTCCAATAGATTGGTGTGTAGTCAATTCTAAATCCAACTCTTTCTAACATTTCTGCCATACGATACTGAACATCACTTCTTGGTGCAGACATAACGAATGCCATTGAACCAGGTTTCAATACTCTGAAACACTCTTCAAATATTCCAATGTCTGGAAGAACTTTATCCCAATCTCTACCCATAAATCCATAGCCGTATGGTGGGTCTGTGCATAATAAATCTACTGAGTTATCATCATACTTTTTTAATTCTTGTAAAGAATCACCTTTTACTAATTCACTTTCCATTATTGTCCTATAAATTTTACTAATGTTTGAAATTTTGTTTGTAACCAACTTTCTAAATTAGGAAGTGCTGAATACATCTTGTCTTCTAAAAACATCTGTTTAAATGTTACTTTATCTAAGTTAGGAATTGGTTCTCTAATTTTGTCTATGGTTTTTGTTTTGGCTGATGCTGATATATCTACATTGTGTAATTGCATCAAATCAAAGTTTCTTTCCATAAGTTCTCTGTGTTCTTCTAATTCACTTGACTCTTTAATTGCTTCATCAACTGAATATTGTTTGTCTTCTTGTAAAAATGGTAATTTTTTTAATACGGTTTTTAATCCATAACCACGAACACCATTAATATTATCTGATTTATCTCCGTCAAATATTCTATACATTAGTAGATTATGTGAAGGAATACCATATTCCTCAAATACATTTTCTGGTCTGTATAGTTTTTTCTTTGTTGGTGACCATACTGAAATTCTATCATCAACTAATTGTAGAAAATCTTTGTCTGAAGACATAATAGTTACTTTACTATCTGTAAGAACTTGTTTTGATGCGTATGCAATAATATCATCTGCTTCTACATTATCTATTGATAACATTGTAATTGGTAGAAAATCCAAATACTCTATTGTTCTTTGGATTTGTCGTATCATATTTGCTCGTTCTTCTTCAATAGTTTCAAAATCATAAGCTCTATTCAAACGAATATTCGTTTTTCTTTTTGCTTTGTATTCTGGATACATTTTTCTACGGCGACTTGACCCACCTTTTCCATCCCATATTATGATGCAACGGGTGGGTCTAAACATATTGATTGTGTAACCTATTGATTTCAGAAAACCAACTATTCCACCAATGTGTGTCCCATTATCATTAGTAGTTGGTATGACACTAAATACTCTAATAAAAGTATTCAGTCCATCTATTATCAATACATTTTCATTAGGACTATGTCCTTGTTCCGAGCCGCCTTGATTTTTAATGTCGTTGAGAATTGATAAATATCTCTCGTTACTCATCCCCAATAACTTCCTTCGTGAATTGAACATCATCTATTCCAACATTACCAGTTTTATATTCTAAGATTGCTTTTTCACATATCTGTTCATATAAATGATTACGAAGTCCATCATTAGTCTCCATTAACTCTTTGAAGTCTTTTGATTGGAATTTATAATCTTTCTTTCTGTAAGTTAGAGTATACCAAGCTCCTGCTTGTTTTAGTAACTTGTGTTCTTTCATTACACCTAACCAACCGCCATAATTATCTATTCCTGAATCGAAATACATATCATAGTCTGCGTGTCTTAATGGTGGCCCTAATCTATTCTTAATGATTTGAGCTCTACATTTCATACCAATAGTATTCTTTTTAGTATCCTTGATTTGACCAAGGTTTTTCAAACGAATTCTTGTTGATGCGTGAAATGGTAGTGCTTTTCCACCACTTGTTGTCCAAGGGTCTCCAAACATAACACCTAATTTTTGTCTTAACTGATTTGTAAAGACAAGTGCTACTTTTTGACGACCAATTAGTTGTGTGATTTTACGAAGTGCTTTCGAGATGATGATTGCTTTTGAAGTTGCGTATCCATCTTTACCAAAGTCTGCTTCTATTTCAATTTTTGTTGAAGTAGCCGCTAATGAATCTACTAAGATAGTTACTAACTTATCTTTATTTGATTCACGAACTTTGGTGATGATATCTTCTATTGCTTCAAAAATATCTTCAACACACTCGAAATGTAAATAAAGTAACTTACTTACATCAACACCAATAGCTCCTAAAAAGTCAACACTTACTGAAGTTTCGGTATCTATGTAAACTGCGATACCACCCTTTTTCTGTGTTTCTGCTAGTATGTGTGATGCAAGTAGTGATTTACCACTTGATTCTAATCCATTGATTTCTGTAATTCTACCAACTGCAATACCACCATTAGTTCTGTTTGATATTGCTAAATCTAACATTGAAGAACCTGTTGATACAAAGTCCTTAATGTCTGTTGGTGTTATATCACTTCCATCTAAGAAGTAAGCTACTTTGTTTTCTTTGAATTTATTATTCAGATTGTCGGCTATTACATTAGCCAAGTCGTCTGTTACTGACTTTTTTGCTGACATATTTTACTCCTTAGTTATTAAATAAATCGTCAAATTGTTTACTAGCGTCTTGAACTTTTGAAGCTGATTCTTTTTTAGCATTATCTTCTGCTAATTTTTTATCAAATTCATTTACTGGTTTTTCTTCCTTTTGTTGTGATGAATCATCTGTTGATTCGTCATCAGGATTTAACCACTCCTTCAGAACCTTAGTTAGTTCCTCATAAGATAATTCACTGTAAATATCAGTAATTTCTTTTTGAGTTTCTTTGACTCTTTCTAACACTTTAGTGTCTTCTGTCAGTGCTGTCTGATTTGGTTTAACTCTAATCGTAGTAGATGGAAACGATGCTCCAGTCTCTTCGGCAGTTTTAAACTCTAATGTAACATCACGACCATTTTTCGGGTCTGAAATATCACCATAATCAGGGTCTGCTATGATTGAAAGAAGTTCTTGATAAACTGTCTTTCCGAATCCCCAAAACTTTACACCCTCAGATTCTTCACCACGAACAATAACTGGTGCGAAAGTTCTCATTTTTGCTTCAAGTTTTCTACCTAAAGTGAAATCGTCTTTGCTTCCTGTTGTTTTTAGTCGTTGTGAAAATTCTTCAATTGGGTCTGGTCTACCGAAAGAAATTGGTGAAAGATAGTTCTTACCACCTAAATTATAGTGAAAAAATAACTCTATAAATGGTGTGTCTGGGTTGAATTTGTAAGGAACTATTCTAACTTGTTGTTTTCCTGGTTGCGGTTTCCAAAGATTTGAAGTTCGTGTGTTTGTTGATTGTAACTGATTTAACCTTTTTTTAATTGCGTTAATATCCATTTTGTAATCTCCTGTTTTTTTATTTTTTAATTAGTTAATTGTTATTCAGTAATAAGTATAAAGAAGTTTTGGAAAATACCAAGCTATTTTACCAATCTTTAACATTTATTATTTTAAATATTTTTGTAGGGATAATATTTAAACCCGATTCATTTGTCAATAGTAAATTATTTTGATATCTTTCCCAAGGGATTGGAAATGACTTGTCTAACACCCCGTTGTTTAAACTTCTAATTGCTTCGTTTAATGCGTTAATTGTATAAAGTGTGTTGGATTGTTTTTTTCTGTGTAAAGAGATAGTTCCTGCTATTGCTTCATCTCCGTCATAATAGTCTTCAACCATTTCTATATTATAAGTGCAGATTAATTGTCCTGCATCGTCTTCATTTTGAAATACATAAATTTTATCAAATAAAATTGTATAAGAATCTATAATTGAATCTATAATAAGGTTTAACTTACTATGTGTTGTAAAGGTGCATAATAATTGAGTTTTCATTAGATTATTTCACCGTCATTCTCGTCTGGGTGAGTTACTCCAACGGTTAAACCACCATTTCTTGAGCCCTCGTGTTCTCTAAAAGTAGTAAAATCAAGTTTTCTAAAGTCATTAGGGAAATCTTTAGTGGCCATATCCATACCATCATCTGTTATTTTTTGTGAGTGTGAACGAATACCTTGAATACCACCATCAGTATTACAAGCTGCCATATAATTCATACCTTGTAAAAGTTTTGTAGGACTTGTTTTTAATAATGATTTTGAATTTTTCTCACCAACTAATTCTGTTAGTTTGTCTTTATCAACAAGTTTATTTATTTTTTCTAATAATTCTTTTTTCTTTACAACGAGTTTTTCTTTGGCTTCCTTAGTTAATAAACCTTTTCCGTTATAATCGTTTTCTTCATTAAACTTTATCATAAACTCTTTGTATTCTCTAAGAAGTCTATAATATTCTTTTTTGTCTGTTATTGCTTTGTCCATACCACTTTCAGACATTAGTTTATCCATTGATTCATCATTATCAACAACTTCATCTTTTAGTCCAACCGCATATCCTTTTTTTCCTGGTTGACTGGTTGTGTTGTTTCTATATTCTTTATTTTTATGAAATCTTAACATTTGTTTAGTTTCAGTAGGGAATCCCATAACTTTTACACTTCCGTCTGCTCCTACCTTAACACTTATACCTGATACTTGTTCCCCCTCAGTTGTTCCATCAGAAGTTCTAATTAACTTGTCAGCTCCTGGAAAACTTGGGTGTGATGGTAGATATACTTCATCTCCTCTTGCTAACTCATAATTGTAAATAAAAACTTCTGCTTGGTTTTTCAACATAGATTTAGCTAATTTAGGGTCTACGGATATAAGTTTTTGTGAATAATTAGCATAAGCTTTTTTTAATTCTTTCGCAGCTTCTTTACTTGGAAGTTTACCTTTATACTTTTCCATTATTCTTTTTTGTTCCGATTTATACTCCTCCATAGCTTTTCTTACTTTAGGATTTAGTTTCATTGGTGGTTTTTCTAATTCTTTTGCTTTTTCAATCGCCTCATCTAATGAATCAATGTTTTGGTTCATATATTCGTATGGGTATTTTGAACTCGGGTATAATAGATTACCATCTTTATCTGTCGGGCCGTAAACTCCTTTATATTTTTCTTCAAAATCATCAAAGGCTGGATTGTTGTCGGACTCATAGATTTTGGCTACATTTGAATTATCACTAGCTTTCACTGGTGAACCAAATTGATTTGACTTTGGTTTAGTCGCTTCACCCATTGGTGTAGAAGGATTTAATTTGTCTCCTTTTGTTGCTAATGGAAGTTGTTGTCCGAGATATTTTTCTAACGCTCCTATGACTTTCGTGTTTCCTTTTAACCCTGCACCACTACCATTAAAAATGTGTCTGTGTGAAGCAGAAATTGTTCCTGGATAAATTTTCTTACCATTTTGGTTTCTTTTTAGATTATACTTTTCTACCAACTTTAAAGCTTTTTCTTTGGTTGGATTTGTTTTGAAATCATCATAATCTTTCTGAAATTCTTCTGCTGTTTTTCTATCTTCATCAGAAAGAACATCTAATATTTTAGGTGTTAATTTTATTTTTGTTGTTGATGCTTCGGTGTCCACTTTTGGTTCATCAAAAATATTCGGACTTGGTTCTGTTTCACCATCTTTCTTATCTACTGCAGTATGTGTTCCTGCTTTAATTGCTTTATCTCTTGTTTCCTTTGAACCAAACCTTGCTGTTTTTTTTGTATCTTTCTTAATAGCATAAAACCATTCTTTTTCTTTTTCAGTTATATTACTCATAACTTCTAAAATAACTTTTGTTGGTAGTTTCATATCACTTAAAACTTCTCTTAATATAGAAAAATGTGTATTATTTTCTAAATCAATCATTCCGTCATCTAAACGATATGACCATTCTATTAATATTTTTTTGATTAGATTATTCATTAATAATACCACCTCGTTCATTATACCATTTTCTAAATTTTCCTGGTGAACCTACGGTAACCGTACCTGTTGCAATTTTTTCAGCTTCGTCTTTATGTAAGTCTGACCTGGTTAACATAAATACATCTTTAATTTTAATTTGATTAACGAGTATTTCGTTCCACCCGTGTTCTGATGGTTTATCTTTTTGACTTAATATATTTCGTTTGATTTGTGGTTTGTATTTATCAATAATTTTATAACCTATATCAATATATTTTTTAATCCAATCTCTTTTGTATGGCCCTAATGCTTTTTTAACATTTTTTTCGTGTGCTGTGTGGTCATAATTGGTATCACCATAACCAGTATCTTTTTTTACTTTATCATAAATTTCTCTTTCTAGCTTATCCCAAACTCGTATATCTATTTTATTTTTTTCAACGGCTGATTTTAATTCTTTATACATTTTACTACCGGCAGTTTTACCTGCTAAATCTTGAACTGGAATCCATCTACGACCTGTGTTATCTGGCATTGATTGCATATCTGTTGTGCTTGCAACTAATAAAGTTCCTTCTATTTGATAAATGATACCACCACCTGATTGTATACCTTTTCCTTTTGCAAGTTTCTCACCTTTGTCTACTGATGTAAATGTAGATAGTGTTCCTTTTTTTCCAACAATTCTTGCAACTTGTTTTATATCTCTTGCATATTCTGCATTACCAACGTGAAATACACTTACTTTTTCTTTACCGATAATACTTTGCATTTTTTTAGTAGACAATGGAACATAATTAGCATACCAACGACCGAATGTTGCGTTAAATGATGTTGTTCTATGAACCGAATGAAATTTTGCTTCTTTGTGGTCTGATTCTTTTAGTAAATCTTTTAATTTTATCATCTGTTTCTCTTATACATTGTGATTCTTCGTTTCCATACTGATGTTCTTAATTCATCTTGAACATCTTTTAAAGCTTTTACTTTATATAATAGTGAATCGTTCTTTACTAATAAACTATATACATTATCAACATCCATTTCAGAACCACTTTTTAATCTCTTTGATAAGTTTGAAAATTGAGATGCGATACTATCTTTTAATCCTGTTAAACTATATGAACCCAATCCACTTACTACAACGGTAGGATTTTTCGGGTCAAATTTACCCGATTTCATTTCTTCTTTCCAATTGTAGATATAACCATCATCTTTCTTTGATACTTGTATTTTTACATCTTCTTTTAATAAGTTTTTAAGTTTTATCATTTTAATATCCTTGTCCTATTGAACCAGCGGCTGGTGACATATCGTTCATATGAGCTTTATTATACACCATCATAGATTCTTGATTAAACTCACCACCATATTTTACCTTCTTAACTGGTAAATTACTTCCTATTGCAACAAAGGTAGTTAACACATCATCTCCATCTATAATAAACAAGTTTCCTTTTTTATCTTCAACCACTACTGGTGGTGTAAATTTCTTTGGCGGAATCGATTGTATCCCATTTATGATATCTTTCCAATTAAATGAATCTGTTTTCATAGAATCACCAGGTTCTTTTCCACTAGCTTTCATACTTGAAACTTTTGAATTGTTTAATCTCGATAATTCTTTACTTGAAAGATATTCCAACTGGTCTATCTTTTGTAATTTTGTCAGAACATCATCTTTATCTTTTAAGAAGTTTGGCATAACTTCTTTAAATTTGTTGTTTTGTAAATAGTCATCTGTTATTCTATTCATCTCAACCTTTGTGAAAGGTCTAATGTGACGATATTTTACCATTTCCATTAGTTTAATCATTAAATTTCTCTGTTACATCTTTCATTTCGTGATAATTGTTTCCCCAACCTATCTTTACAGGATAAAGACCATTTTGGTCAATAACTTTTCTTAAGTTCTTTAAAAAATCTAATCCGTCATCTTTGTGAAAATCAAATAAAAACGAATCATAACTATAAAGTATTAGTTTTGTTTTTTTACCTTCTAAGGTTGGAAGTAAATCATCTAACATTTTCATATTGTTTTCTGTTTCTAGTAACTGAATGCAATAGTTGAATAGTTTACTTTTATTCGTAAAGGATAATTTTGTTCCAATCTTCCTACTATAAATATCAGAAACGACAAAATTATTCCTTTTATACTCAAGCCATTTTTTATCAATATATTCTTGAACCTTTGAGAAGAATGGTATCTTTTTAGCTATCATATACGGAATCTCGCCATATAGATATTTAAAGGATAGGGCTTTTGACCTTTGATAATCTACACCATATTGGTCGGCTAGATATTGGTGGACTGAACCATCTGAAAATTTATATCCTACTATTTCTGCAATCAATCGTAAGTGATACGCATCATAATCCATTTCAATCATACAACCATTATCACCATAACGACTAACATATTTTTTTCTTGTTCCGTCAGATTTGTTTAGTGCTGCAAAGTTTATACCACCAAAACGATTACTTGGTCTTCCTGTTGAAGTATAGATATTGTATTCAGAATATTGATATTCTTTATCTATTGTGAATAGTCCGTTTTTCTCAATTTCAGATAAATTCTTAATAACATTTTCATTATAATTCTTATTTTTTTCGTCATAAAAAAACAAATCTCTCATCTTATTTACCAATTTTCTACCATATTCTAAGTGTTTCATAATTGGTATATATCTATTGATATTATTTAAGGTAGAGAAGTTTATATTGAAAAAATCGTGTGTATTCGTGGTTAAATTATCTATGTAGAGTGGATTACTGCTCTCTAAATAAAAGTTCAAATTGGTATCATTTAACGAGTTTAAAGGTAGGTTGTGGATAAGAGATTTCTTATTATAAATATACTTATTTTCTTTATTAATGTCAAGAGCTTTTTTAAGAAAATCTACATTTAAATCGTTATCTTTTCTCTTTTCAGAGTGATTTAGAACAACGATATTTTCATCACCAGAAGATAACCATTTTATGTATAAAAGAGATATCTCGTTCTGAATAGGGTGCAGATTTTTATCACAAAGTGTTGGTATTAATACCATTTCACTATTAATGTGCTTATCAATAATCTCT
>Ga0209657_1001272_pt1 | contig 15444 bp, 18 predicted proteins | sample SaaInlV_100m_DNA_FD_184650 | JGI IMG/M metagenome (GOLD analysis project Ga0209657, IMG submission 184650) | Marine microbial communities from expanding oxygen minimum zones in the Saanich Inlet - SI037_S3LV_100m_DNA (SPAdes) (version 2) | ecosystem: Environmental > Aquatic > Marine > Intertidal... | reverse complement strand
CATTTTCTGGCGAGACAAATGTGCAAACAGTGGTAACGAGTCTAACAGGCTACGCGACGTCCACTACTGGGTGGGTATTAGAGGATGATGATGGAACTGAGGTTACCGTCTCAGACGCTGATGAAGTTAAATTTATAGGCTCTGGTATTACTACAAACTGGACTGATACTTCTACTGGTTCTGATGGTGATCCATATGACCTGACACTTACAGTTGACGCAGCACAGACAGGTATCACTTCATTACTTGCTACGGATATTAAGATCGGTGAAGATGATCAAACTAAGGTTGATTTTGAGACAGCTAATGAAATCCATCTGTATGCTGACAACGCTAACAGAGCTACGATTAACTCGAGCGGTGCTTCAATCGTAGGTACACTAAGTGCTAAAGATAGACTTATTGCATCTACTGGGGCTAGCCTAAGCGGTAATGTTACGATCGGTGGTGACCTCGAAATATTAGGTGACGATATTGTAATGGGTACTAATACTGTCGGTCATATATTGATGGGTAGCGGTACTAATTTTGGACCAGTTGCTCAAACGAGTATTACATCTGTCGGTACAGTTAGTGCAGGTACTTGGCAAGGTACGGCTATAGCTCAGGCGTATATTGCTGGTGACGCTATTGACGGTTCTAAGGTTGCTGATGATGCAATCAACAGTGAGCATTATACAGACGGATCTATTGATACTGCTCACATAGCTGATGATCAAGTGACGCTTGCTAAGATGGCTGGAATAACTCGAGGATCAATAATAATCGGTAACGCTAGTGGTAATCCAGCCGCATTAGCTATTGGTACTAATGATTATGTACTTACTAGTGATGGTACAGATATAGCTTGGGAGGCTGCTTCTGGTGGTGGTGGTTCTAGCGAGTGGACTGATACCGGGTCAGTGCTACATCCTACAGACATTTCAGGTACAGCTGATGCTGTTGTTATCGGTGGTACTACCACAGGCAATTCTGATATAGCTTTCAATACAGATGGTAGCGCAGTATTTAACGAACAAAGTGCCAGTGTAGACTTTAGGGTCGAATCAAACGGGAACGCTAATATGCTGTTTGTAGATGGTAGCGCCGATGCGGTGGGCATAGGTACATCAGCTCCAGTTGCGGCGCTTACTGTTGGAGGAGAAGTTAGCGCATCAAACGGCTTCAGGTCAGCTGTCATGCCGATAACCACTCTAACAAGTAATGGTGTTGTTACATATGATATAGCGGGCCCAGCGCTGCAAACAATAATATTAAAAGCTAATCAAGCAAATACATATCTAGGTACTGAATCGCTACCTATAGGTAAGACGGTCACTGTAAGACTTTCAGCTAATGGAGCTAATAGAACATTAGGGTGGCATACTAGTATGAATTTTGTTGGTGAGAAGCCGGCTTCTATTGCTAGGGATAAAATTGCATTATTATCAATTACTACATTTGGTACTCTATGTGGTGTTGACGGTGTCGATACAGATGTTGTTTGTGCATATGCAGTAGAGGACTAATATGATATTACCAGGATCGACAGCACTTACTAAAACTCTTGGTCAACAGTCTGATGGTATTATTACTACCGATTTAACTGGTAATTTTATACCTACAGCTGGTATTCAAACTCAATATTGGGACAATCAAGTATCATCCGGGCTGAATCTTCGCCGGTTCAATGGTATAGGTCATTCCACTACAGATCCTGATCACTTTTTACTTGACGGTACAAATGATTATCTCGGTCAAGCTAGTGGAAGTGGATATGGGGGAGACCCTATACAGATTCTTGGCGGCACAAGACCTTTTACGCTAGGTCAGTGGTTTAAGTACAATAACGTAAATCATTATATATTTTTTTGCGGCACAGCTGCGGGCGTGAGCACAGATATGACTCCACAGTATCACTCATATATCCTTTTAGAAGTTTTGACATCAAACGACCAATGCAAGCTAACAGTTAGAGACCCATACGACTTTTTCGCCGGTGAGGTGAACTCTGATTCTGCGACGTTTAGCAGTTTTACTTTTGCTGATGACACTTGGTATTATGTTGCGCTGACCCATGACGGGGCCGATGATTATTCGGTTTATGTTAATGGTAGTTTTATTGGCTCTCTAACTTCCACCTACGCGATCGCCTACGGGACCGATACTAACGCCGTTGAATGTGGAGCTAAAAACATAGACGGCACTAAGGCTTACTCTGGCGCTAACACAAAGATAGGCCACATACACGTTTATGAGAATGGATATCTAACTGCTTCACAAGTACGTCAGAATTTCTTAGCGACACATGATATGCACGACGCTAGAATTTACGGAGGGACGTACCAAGCGTGATATATAACAACTTACGATACTGTATTATTGAATCGTCTGATATTGACCTAGTTCATTTTAATAAAGTTAAAGAAGATTCACCTGATACTATGAGATATTCACTCGACGGTACTAAATCATTTGTTAAATATGAAGAGGAACAGCCTGAGTTTATATTTCATATCGCTGGTAACCTAGTCGGATTACCTGAATATACACATGAAGAATTTATAGAGATTCTAAAAGGGTCAGAATGGGCAACCCAAGATTAAAATTCAATCATAAAGAGTTTGGATTACGTCAAACAGATGATGATACGTATGAGCTAAGGAATGCTGAGATTTTTCAAAAATACTTCGATAGTGAATATATACCACAAAAGCACGGGCACTTCTTTCATGAAAATCCTATCTCACAAATTGAACCTGAGCAGTATCACAAGATCGAGAGTTTCTGTTTCGTAACAACAGAAAATATACAACGAGAAGCTGCTATGCTTTTAAAGAGCCTCAGAAAGTTTCACGACCAGCCTGTATATATCATTTGTGATAAATTATCAAAGCGGTTTTTGACTAATCAAGGCTTAGTAGATGACAATGTCATTTTCAAGATTAGTGCAGAAAAGGACGAGCTCGTAGGTATTAATAAAGATATCTTCCATAGCCATAAATGTATAGCTAACAACGTACATAACCCGGCAGCTATTTTAAAGAAAATGGATGTAATGGATTTTGCACTTGAACATCATAGCAATACCTTTTTTCTCGATTCTGACATAATTGTATTAGATGATCTACAGGAATATTTTCAAGCTAAGGTAGTGCTGTCTCCTCACCATTATCCCAGACAATCAATCCTGAATGGGTATGAAAATGGATTTTACAACGCTGGATATATCTTTTGTGCATCAAAAGGTTTTCCAAAAATGTGGAAGCAAATGTATTTGACAGATTCAACATTTTTTGAGCAAGAGTGTATGAATCGTATACCTGATGTCTGTAAAGTACAAACATTTAACAAAGAGCACAATGTAGGATTTTGGAGAGGAGGCATAATACCGAAGCATATAAAGACATTACATTTCCATATTACTAATGGTGTAGATAAAAACCGCGATGCCAGTCTGCGCAGATTGAATAGTAATATAAGAGACACAGGTGTCGAGTATATGAAGACCAGTCATATAGATTTGTATAACTATTATCTACAAATGACGTGCCCAAAGAAAGTCGCGTTTGTTCACTTCGGGAAAGCCGCTGGTGTATATATAAACCAGTATCTTAAATCAACATGTCTTAAGTCGTATCTAAAATATTTCTCTTGGCATATGGATTTAAATCCATACCGCGTCGCAGATCGAGACTGGACTATAGATGAGCTTGAAAAAATATGTGTACAGGCGGAGGATTATTCATTTGCTACAAATCATCATATAAATTGGGATAGTAAAATTATTAAAAAGTTTAAAGATAACGGATGGTTTACATTTACGTTCTTGAGACGGCCAGAGGAGGTATTGTGCTCGTTGTATTGTTTTTCAACAGAACAGAACTTACACATAAGAGGTGGAGGTGATAATGAACCGAAAAGTTTAGAGGAGATGTTTGACTACGCTGTAAGAGATACTGCATTTGCAAAAGTATGGAAAGCGCCGGATTATCTTGACCAGCTTGATTACGTAGCTGAATTTAACGAGGAAAATTTTAGTATTTTTTTACTTGAGCACTTTGGTGAAGTGTATGAGCCAAGACCAAGAGCCAATACAAGTCTTAATAAAGGATTTAATTACTTCAGAGAAGCTGGCGAAATAAGCGACGAGGTAGCGCAAAAGCTTTTTGATCATCCAGAGTATAAAAAACATTTGAGCTACTTATGAACATTCAAGGATTAAAAGATCATATGCAACCATTCATAGACTTAATTGAAGAGTCAGGTGTTGGATATTTCTGGATCGCTAGTGGAGCAATACGAGACTACTTTACAACAGGAGGCATAACACCAAAAGATATAGATATATTCTTCCCATGTGATGATGATAGAAACATTGCGATACAGCATTTAAAGGGCAACGGATTTAAGATCGTGAAGTTGTTGTCAAATGGAAATGTAAAGCTCGATATGGGTACAGAAAATAAATTTGAAAATTACTCATACAACGCTATAGATATGTGTTGCTGGAACGGTAAGAAGGACCCGGCTTGTATTGCCAAGACACCTCAACAATGTATTGAGTGGTTTGATTTTACTGTAGAAATGGCTGCATTGGATAATAGTGGAAACTTTATTCATCACCCTACATTTGAGAATGACATAACAGGTAAGAAGTTAATTAGGAATTCGTTGAAAGATATGTATGTAGCGCTTAACATTAGAAGATTGTTAAAATATATTAAAAATGGCTATACGATCGACTCGACTAATTTGACAGTATGGCTAGAAGATCAGGTTGATACAATAGAATATAGAAAAAATATAAAAAAGGATAAGGAATGGTGCGGTAGCCAGTGGTGTAAAGGTCCAGATAAGGAATAAATAATTGTAATGGCCACACAAGCAGTATATTCATTAAGTGCATTTTATAGTACTAATTTGCAGCCTCAAGTTAAAGGCTATTCGCGATTAGCAGATAGAATCGCGTATTCACTCGGATATCCGATGGTTAATATCGACGTCCACCGGAATCAATTATATGAGTTTATTTCTATTGCTTCTGAGATGTTTACTAAATTTGCTGGGTATACTGAGGAGTGGTTGATATTTGACTCTAGGTTATATACTAACGGTAAAGGTATTCGACTTGATAAGCTATTTTCGATAACCCCTGAGTTAAACTCATCTTACTCACCTGTTGATCTTACCATATCTGTTGATAATCCGAGATCAACTTCAACAACACTAACGAATAGTCAGACCGCAGTTATAGATTACTTTACCATAAGTGATGAAAATGATGATCCAGCAGAGTGGGTAATCAAGTTTACAGATGACGATACCAAACACACACGGGTAAGTAAGCTGCTTATAACGGCTGGGTATGATACTTCAGCTGCCGAAGTCGATGGCTACTGGGACAGGGGCAATGTAACTTATACGGAATACGGTAATATATTTACCAGCGTTAACGACTTACTAACCTTAACTGTTGACGTATCTGGACTCTCGGGTGAGAAAGTTGTAATTACAGCTGACCCTAATGCGACAGGTACAGCTCTGACTATTAAGAATGACTTTGTAACTACCGATTCAACTAGCCTCACTGCGCAGCAGAATACACTGGGTGGTTACGACACATTAATGGGCAACTACCGAAAGGTAGTAGATGTACATGGCTTTGAAGAAGGAAGCACCACAGGTGTTAATACACTATTTACAATTGAACAGACCTTAGCTCAGCAGACGTACTTTAGTTACTCAATGGGAAATTACGGGTTTGATTTGATAAGCTGGTACACCATGAGAGAGTGGTTAGATACTAGAGAGAAATTACTATCACAGCGACGTCAATTCAAATTTAATTCAAGAACTCAATATCTACAGATGCTACCTGAGCCCAACGCAGGTGTACAGTTCTTCGGTATGATCGGATGTCACTTAGAGAAGCCGCTTATTGATATAGTTAAAGAGCCTTGGGTCTATCAATATGCACTTGCGCTTACAAAGATTGCAGTCGGCCGTATAAGAGGTAAATATTCTGGAACGAATATGTTTGGTGGCGGTTCACTTAATACCGATGTCCTAAGCGAAGGCATCGCAGAGAAAGACAAGCTTGAGGCTCAACTGTTTGAAGGTTCTCCTGGCTTTGGTGATGCTGATCCGCCGATGTTCTTTGTCGGCTAATGAAGCGTAGAAAGAAATATAAGCACACACCGTATAAGCAAGGAATATACAAACCAGTTGATAGAACCAAATATGCTGGTCGTAAATTGCCCCAATATAGGTCTTCATGGGAATTAAAATTCTTCCAGTGGTGTGATAAAAACGTTAATGTAATTGAATGGAGCTCCGAGTCAGTCATTGTACCATATAAGAGCCCTGTTGATAATAGATATCATAGATATTTCGTAGATAGTAAGTTGACGTTGAGAGAGGGAGAAGAGCTTGTACGATACTTGGTTGAGATAAAGCCTAGCCAACAGACCAAACCACCGGTAGAAAGTTCACGAAAGAAGAAATCTACTATATTATATGAGCGTGTAACATATGCAGTCAATCAAGCAAAATGGGCAGCTGCGGAGAAGTACGCTGAGGGTAAGAATATGAAGTTTATAATATTAACAGAAAACGAATTAAACTTGAAGTAGTTAAATAAATATTTACAGTAATTATGTCTCATAGATTATTAGTTGAAACGCCGGATACTTCAAACATTGAATATGTTGTGGAGGAAAAGAACACATCTGGTGGTGATAAAGAGAAGCGTATGTGGATCGTCGGCGAATATATGATGGCCGGTGATAAGAACAAAAATGGTAGAATATACGATGTCACAGAGATGACACGTGAAGTTGCCAGATACAACACAGAATTTATTGATAATAAGAGAGCTTTAGGTGAACTTAATCACCCGACATCTGCTGAAGTAGATCTAGAGAGAGCATGCCATGTGATTACCGAGTTGCGGATGGATAGACAAGTCGCGGTTGGTAAGTCGATGATACTCGAGACCCCTGTTGGTAAGGTATTACAATCATTAATTAAGGATGGTGTTCAAGTCGGTGTATCAAGTAGAGCCTTAGGAAAGTTGATTCCCTTAGGAGAGAACACAAATCGCGTAGAGGACATGAAGCTTATCGCTGTTGATTGTGTTGCGGATCCTTCGTATCCAGGTGCGTTTGTTAATGGCATTTTAGAATCTAAACAATATGTATTGGCAGACGACGGTTCATACTTAGAGGAATTGTATAATAAGTTTGAAAAGAAAATCGCCCATTTGCCACGCAAAGATGTTGAACATTACTTGAAAGAACAAGTCATGGGCTTTATTAGAGAATTACAAGCGAAACAATAAATAATTAAGGATATGGCTAAAACAAAAGTAAAAGAGCGTAATGGTGTTAGAAGCGAATCTACACAAATTAGTATGTTTCTTAAGAGCTTAACTGAGAAAAACTACGCCGAAGCTAATAAATATTTACACGCCGTTTTAGATACCAAGATGAAAGGTAAGATTAAAGACACGGCAACAAAATAACGGATTTAATTATGGCAAAAGACATAAAAGATACATTAAAAGAGGGTACAAAAGATCTTCTATCTGAAGAAGTACTTAACGAGATCCAGACAGTTTTTAACGAATCTGTACAGGAGAAAGCTGCGTTAACAACTGAGAGCGCCCTCGTGCAGCAGGATGAAGACCACGCGAAGAAGGTTAAGGAACTCCTCGAAGCTATTGATGATGACCACGTAAAGAAGTTAAAGCGCATCGTCGAAGCCATTACCGAAAATCACACACAGAAGCTAAAACAGATAGTTAAGAAGTATACTGGTGATGTCCACAACGAAGCTTCTGAATTCAAAGGCAAGATGGTTGATGATGTTAGTAACTATCTTGACATTTATCTCGAAAAGACTTTCCCACAAGACATGCTCGATGAAGCTGTTAACAACAAACGTGCTGATAACCTCCTCTGTGAGATCCAAAAGATGCTCTCAGTTGACATGGCTCTCGCCAAGGATTCTATCAAAGGTGCAGTTGTTGATGGGAAAAAGCAAATCAATGAGGCTAACGTGCAACTAGCTACGGTCGTTCGTGAGAACGATACCCTGAAACAAGAATTGGCTGACGCCAAATCTCATGCTCTATTGGAGCATTTATCTCAAGATCTTCCTGAAGTAAAGAAGAATTACGTCAAGAAGGTGTTAGGTAATAAAGACACTGAGTTCATTACTGAGAACTTCGATTACACCGTACAGTTATTCCAAAAAGAGACTGAGCAGAGTAATGCAGAGTTACAGAAAGAAGCTCGAGGTCAAGTTAAAGGTGATGTAGATTCAGTTGTTGAAGAAGTAGTAGTTGAAAACACTTCTCCAGTAATTGATGAGACTGACCCAATGTTTAATACATACATGGGTGAGCTCGGCAAATACTAATTTCAAAATTTTGTGAGGTGCTCGTCACCTGATGGTCCAGCGCGACCTTACCAAAAACCTAAGAAAGGAACATAAAAATAACGTATGAAACAGATTAGACCATCGCAATCCTATATCGACGAGGACCGCGCAGGCGCGTTGTTGGAGAAATGGAGTCCTGTATTGGATTACACCTCTGACAAAGTTGCACCTGTTGAAGATGATCATACTCGCTTAAATACTGCTATTCTCCTGGAAAACCAGGAAGCGTATTGTTTAAGAGAGAACCAGGCAGGTGGATCCGGTAGTGCATTTGGTAGTGGCCTTGAGCCGACTAGCAATGCATTCTCTGGTGACAACTATGCAGCTGGTGATGCTCGTCTCCCTAAAATCCTTATTCCGATGATTCGCCGTACATTCCCTGAGCTCATTACCAACGAAATCGTTGGTGTACAGCCCATGAGTGGACCGGTAGGACTTGCGTTTGCACTCAGATACAAGTATGAGGACGACGCGCTTGGCGCGACGACCGCTGCTGGAATTGACGGCTCTCTTGCTGCTGGTACTAACGCTAACGCGGGACGCGGGTCCCAAGTTGGTGATGTAACCAACCAAGAGCTCGGCTATCAAATCCTAGATACACGCTTCACAGGCACATCGTCAAACGCCCTTACGGGTACTGACGCTGCTGATAACGAAGGTTTCGACATGATCGGGTTAGATTCCGGTGTTGCTCAGTTGCTAGCCAACTACGAGCTTACATCCAAGATCCCCCAGATGGTTGTAAACTTCGAAAAGACCGCCGTTGAAGCTGGTACTCGCAGATTGGCCGCTCGCTGGAGCGTTGAACTCGAACAAGATCTGAAGAACATGAACGGCATTGACATCGATACCGAATTGACTAACGCTATGAGCTATGAGCTCCAAGCTGAAATCGATCGTGAGATGATTATGCGCATGATTCAGGTTGCTCTTAACGCTGGACATCCGAAAGGATTCAGTGTATGGAGTGCCGCTAGTGCAGACGGTCGTTGGATGGCTGAACGTAATCGTGATCTCTACCAGAGACTGATTGTTGAAGCTAATAGAATCGCTGTTCGTAACCGTCGTGGTGCTGCCAACTTTGTAGTTGGAACTCCGCGCGTTTGCGCTATTCTGGAAATGCTTCCAGAATTTAACGCGATGCCTGTTAGTGGCAACGTCAATACTCAACCAGTCGGGGTAGCCAAAGTTGGCAACCTCGGTGGTAGATTTAACGTATATCGTGACACACGTACGGAAGGACAGTTTGAGCAAGGTGGGACCTATGGTCGCAGCACTCGCCTCGAATATGCCCTCCTTGGATACAAAGGACCTGAGTTTTACGACACAGGTATTGTATACTGCCCGTACATCCCCGTCATGGTACAACGTACTATCGGCCCGAACGACTTCTCACCACGTGTTGGTATGTTAACACGCTACGGCGTTGTTGATCATATCTTCGGTGCGAACTTGTACTATCACATAGTCATCGTGAAGGATCTGGGTGTTGCATTTACTCCTGGTAACCAGTCAGTATACGTCTAACGTATATCCTGGTGCAGGAAATGCACGACTCCAAGTCAACAAATCAAACCCGCCCCTTCGGGGGTGGGTTCTTTTTTTTGGTTGTATAGACTAAATAACTATAATGAAGGATAACGATCAAAAGTTACTTTGGGAAGCGTATAATCAATTAAACGAAGAGTGGCCACCTGGCACAATGGGGCCTGGCGGTGGACCTAACGACCCTCAAGTTCATGGTGCAGACGACGAAGAGCGCCTCACCCCAGAAGAGGAAAATATAGAGAGATCGATATCCTTAGCTGAAATGCACTTCAAGACTATTGATCACGCGATTAATGACCCGAGCCGTCCTGCATTCCAGGAAGACTTTAAGAAAGACCCGGTCGCGTTCTGGGTAAAACATCTCCAACCACTTATCGAGTCCAATGATGATATGCACGTAGTATACTACTGGCAGACGATGCAGAAAGGTCTGACTGCTGGCTATGGTCAAGAAGTTTATTCTGCTGTGACTACTCGCCTGAAGAGCCTAATCGAGAGTCTTAGTTAATTTACTGCCTAGGTGCTAATGAACTTGCCTGTAATGTTTATATCTGACAGATCTTTACATACCATGTCATTGTATAAATCAAGCTTCTCTTTATTATCTTCCTTAGCCCAAGATAGCCCTTCACAATGAATAAACGGTTTGTCAGTAGGATGTATTGGTAATATACTCTCACCTAGTTTATATATCATATGATATAAATATGAACCGACATCGAGACACTCATTCTCTTCTTTAGGCATATCGATATATGGATCAAAGGTTAAATTATTACTGTTAAAAAAATTTACATCAAGCAACATAAAGCATGGATGCAATCTCGGTAACATGTAGTAGTCATGATCAGGTTTAGGCTTGCCCCTTTTCATGTGTATTCCAGATGCAACTACATCTGAATCAATAAACCTCTCAAAGTAAGGTATTATGTTCCCTTTAAATAGTATATCTGTATCCAATATTAAGCAATATGGAGTATTACAGTTCTGTACTGCCCAGTCCAGTCCGCAGTAATGAGTCCACGCCCAGTTACAGTTCTCGGGCTTAACTAAGACTTTATTACCATCAACGTATGGAATACTGTAATCAGTCAACATATCTCGCGTCAACTCATCTGTACTATTCTCAATAAGTGTTAGACGGTGGACACCTTTATGATATTTGTAATATGACTTTAACAGACACTCGGTTACTATAGGCGTTTGATATGAGCAGGTTACTATAGTAAATCTCTCATCTTTCATTACTGACGAGGTGTCTTACTGAACGGAATGTCTGCATCGATCAATTGATCGTTCAGTAAGTCAACATGAGATACTCTAGTAGGATTAATATCAATTCCACCTCTACGAGCATACAAGCACGTAACTGCTAGTTCTTTAGGAATAAAGAGGTCCCATAATCTCTTATAAATACACTCGCAGATTTCCTCATGAAAATGGCATTCGTCTCTAAACGAAACAATATATCGGGCGAGTGCATTAGGAGTCAACGCCTTATCGGTCTTCATATGAATATATACATCACCCCAGTCCGGCTGATTGGTAACACGGCAATTAGACTTGAGTAAGCTGCTATGATATTGGTATAATGTTAGGTACCCGGCTTGAGATATACCGTACGGGCCTGCGAGCATCTCAGGTGTCTCGGTATATTGAGTGAAATTCATACCATCCATCATCTCATCATCATCTTCGACAGTGATATATCCTTTATGGAAATACGGGCGAACATCCGCTCTCTCTACGTGGCTAGGGTTAAACAGTGTCACTACTACATTCGTTTCTAACAACTCAGAGAGATCCTTTTCCGCGAGCTCTTTGACCTCGTCCAGGCATTCATCACCTGTGGTTCCTAACCGGGCCATGTTGAACGAGTTGAAGTATAATTTGATAGATTTAGACTCGACAATGTATTCGTTATCGCAAGGGTACATAATCTTAGCAATTGCAGTAACCGGGCGACCAGACTTAGTCATCGATGAGATCTCGTACGCGTTCCATACGTCATACCCGCAAAACGGCAGACTACCACTCTCTAAGCCGAGATAAGTCCTGTTACTCGATCTAGGTTCTCGCACTAATAGTGATGGATCGTATTCGCGAGCATACGAACTCGTTTGACCTAAGTGCTTTGAAACTCTCGAATTATCTAGTTGTACTGTGCTCATGTTCTTCTATAGCTATTTTAATATCCTTAAATCGTTTATCAACGTCTTTATCTTCTAAAGTTATTAACATATTGTTATACGATGAATTCCAATCATCCTGATATAATAACATCGTCATAATATTATTGATATCACTCTGAAACTTCTTACTTGTACTTCTCTGACCATCGTCTTCCATCTGTAATGGGCAACAATAGAAGATTATATCTATATCGTTAATAAGCTTGTTGAGCGTATTCGCTGCATACTCATATGTCTTCTCGTCTACCTTCTGATGAGTAAATAACCACTCAGTATATACATAGCCATCCACGATGCACCTATCCATAATAACATCATCCAGCTTATTATTTTCAATATGCGCGTCAATTATAGCTCTCTGAGTAGCACTATCACCCTCCTCATTAATTTTAAAGCCTTTTCTAGCCAGCGGTCTCGTAACCTCAGTGACGTATTGAAACTTGTCACCATAGTACTCCTGACACATCTTCAATAACGTACTCTTTCCTGAGCAACCTGTACCCGTAAAGCTAATCTTCATAATTTACCTATACTCAATTTAACTTTCTCTCCGTCAATCTTAGTATAACCATCCCAGCCATCAAGTGAATCCGCTTGCCAAGGAGCTGTTGGGGAGGATGTTGCCTTCATATCTTTAGGTAGCGGCTGTCTCCATGGATCATGTTTTACTCTACAACTGCGCCAAAAATTAGTCCATGTAAAGTATACACCGGTTCTTGGATCAAATTTCCATTTCTTATTTTTAATTGCTTTCATTTTCCCCACTTTCCGTTAGATACTATCTGCGCTATGATTCCATATACAGATAGATCCTTAAATGCATCCTCTACCGGTTCATTCTGGGCTTTCGCTTTACGCTTGAGAACCAGGTTAAACAGTCGTTGAATTTTATCATTAATGCGAATAATAATGGCAGTAATAGAAAGGTGACGATTGTCGGGGTCGCTGAGATCCATCCCCAGAGTAATATTATGTTGTCCATAATCATATTGCTTTTTACAAAATGTATCGTACTGCTCTTTTTGTATCCTTTTAAACTCCTTACAAGTCTCCGGGTACATAGTTTCAATTTCTTTGATGATGCTCTTCATGTATTAATTTACCTATAGCGATATCTTCGATTGCTAAGCCTGTAGAGTCGAATATTGTTTGTTTGTGATTATACCCTGTTACTCTGTCAGTAATAATATCTGCTAATGTAGTGTATGGCAACTCTTTATTGTATTGCAGTTCTCCTGAATGAGATGCCTGTACTGGTTCATCGACTACTAGTGCACTCTGTTTCCATATATCGTCCTTTAATTCTCTCTTACCTGTAGCATCAGCACCAACAGCATTAATATGAAACGGGTGCTCTATCTCGTCTAACCCTAAATACCCTTCTATAGATGGAGTAAGCGTTGTGATTACGTCTGTACATATACAGGCAGATTTTACAGATTCATATACATCACATTTAGCTTCTGTTTCGGACTGTATCCATTGCTTGAATTTATCTCCACTATCGCTACTCTTGTCATATAATTTTATATGTTCAATATTTGGAAATATAGCTGCATACATTATCATATGAAGCTTTGCTTGATAGCCGCAGCCAATAAATGTGAGAGTTCTAACAGTATTGTTAATCGTGAGGTATTTTGCAGCTAATGCACTGACAGCAGCGGTACGATAAGCGGTAAGTGTTGCGCAGTCCATTGATATAATGGACTGGCCTGTGCGTGAATTGTTGAGTAATAATATTCCATGAATTGTTGGTAGTTCTAATATATGGTTCTGAGGGTATACGCTAATCCATTTAATACCTGATACGTCTCCCCATTGTGCTGGCATAGCTCTAAAGTCACCTTTATCAGTGCTCAAATATGTTTTAGGTATCATCTTAGCGCCACCGTTATGATAGTCTCTAAACACGTCCTCCATCTGCTGTATAATTCTTATCTCGTTACCCTCTAGATAACTAGCAACTTGGCTCTCAGACAGATGCTGCATGTAACTCCTTCGTTAAGAACTTAAACCACATATTAACTGAAGCTTTGTGAAGATCACTAAACACCTCGTCAGTAGTCTTACCTTCGATCATCACTTTATCTGATACATCTACAATCGGTCCACCATCAAGCTCTGCTGTAGCTTTATGCAATATACAGCCAGAGTATTCTAAACCTAAATCAATTGCTTTTTGTTGAGGATCTTTTCCTTTTAGTTGAGGATATTCTGTAATTAGACCAGGGTGACCGTTGTATATATTTCTCTGTTCACAGACTTCTCCAGGGACGATTCTCAGCCATCCGTGCATAGTTACTAGAGCGTCTTCTGGAATGTATTGTAGGTATTGATCTACAGTTGGCTTTAGGTCAGTAAATGTAATCAATGAGTTACCGATAAGATTGGAGTTAATATATTCGAGGCTATCCTGTCTATTACATAAACAGATATCCGGGTACCTGTCCAATTGGTTTGAGACTTCATATATCTCAGAACCCGTCTGTGAGAATAACGCAATCCATTTCATTAAACTAATTATATATGTTTATCAATGGAAGTCAAGCATTAACTCTAATTGCCATTGACTTCGAGTAATTACGCTATATAATATTGATAGCAATGAATAGACGAGACTTTTTACAGATCGGTACCGTTGGTACCCTTGGTTTAACGATGAGCGATTTCTTTAAACTACAAGCATCAGACGATAATCATCCATCCAAGGTGGGTAAGGCTAAGAACGTTATCAATATTTTTCTACCAGGAGGAATGGCTCATCAAGAGAGCTGGGACCCAAAATATCTAGCCGGTCAAGAGTATCGAGGACCACTCGGCACTGTAAAAACAAACACCGGTGAACGCTTCTCAGAGAACCTAAAGATGACAGCCAAGATAGCTGATAAGATTACTGTCATTCGGTCGATGACTCACGGAGAGGCGGCGCACGAAAGAGGTACACACAATATGCTAACCGGGTACAGACCTTCACCAGCGCTAACTTATCCTTCTATGGGGAGCGTTATATCTCATGAGTTTGGATCTAGAAAGAATTTACCTGCCTACGTAGCTGTCCCTAACCCGTCACGCTCAACTGGAGCAGGCTATCTCAACTTTAAGCATGGCCCTTTCGGTCTAGGTTCCAACCCTGAGAGTCCAAACTTCTCTGTTAGAGACTTGGCATTGCCAAGTGGCCTAACTGCACAACGATTTGCATCCCGTAAGAAGATTAGAGAGATTGTTGATGATAAGTTTAGTAGGTTGGAGAGAAATGATCAATTAGATGCTATGGATT
>Ga0209657_1001263_pt1 | contig 15576 bp, 14 predicted proteins | sample SaaInlV_100m_DNA_FD_184650 | JGI IMG/M metagenome (GOLD analysis project Ga0209657, IMG submission 184650) | Marine microbial communities from expanding oxygen minimum zones in the Saanich Inlet - SI037_S3LV_100m_DNA (SPAdes) (version 2) | ecosystem: Environmental > Aquatic > Marine > Intertidal... | reverse complement strand
CAATGGATTTCCGATACTATGGATCAAGCTGTTCATCGCTGAATTCAGCTTAAACGGATTGTTAGAGTACAATTGCTAATTGTAAACGCTGATTTCCACCAAATTATTATCTGGATCCAAAAAGTAGACAGACTCAATTTGACCTACAGCTCCAGACTTAGCAACTGGACCTTCTACAATTTCCACATTCTCGTTCTCCAAATGAACTACTACATCCTTCAAGTTCCAACTAGTAATAAGACACAAACCTCCAGAGCCAACTTGGGCTTCGTTTCTAGGCTCTTGCCCTAATGTTTGAAGATTGATTTTTTGGTTCCCAAATTTTAATGCCTTACGCCCTTTAGCAAAGGTAATTTCTTCCATAAGTAAAACACGACGATAAAACTCCACTGAAGATTCAATATCAGAAACCGTCAGAACCACATGATCAATGTGACTTATCATTTTAACTCCTTGTGCACATAACGCCGCCATAAACGGCATAAAATAGTTGGTTAAAATTTTTGAGGCACGAACAATAACCAACTATTTTATGTCCGATTTAATGGCCTTGTTATATGCCGATTACTCCATGCCTATATATCTAGAATTTGCTTGTATACGAACAATCCATTTCTGAATTGATGGGTATTCTGACAGGTCAAACCCTCCCTCATAAGCCACATGCGTATACCCATATAATGATATGTCAGCGATGGTTAATTCAGAACCAACAAGATAATGTGTTAATTGTAATTGTTCTTCCATTACTTTAAGCGCTTTATGTCCGCCAGACTGCTTGGCTTTATACTCTGATTTACGGTCTTCAGGTAATCCAAGGTATTTGGCAATAAATCGAGCTACAGCGATAAAAGGTTCATGACTGTACTGTTCAAAGAATTGCCATTGAAGAACTTTTGCAGTAGTAAAACGACAAGTGCCAACTAATGAAGTCCCGGATGCAAGATAATTTAAAATTGCGTTAGATTCTGAAATAAATTTTCCGTCATCTAGTTCAAGTAGAGGTATTTTACCATTTGGATTCTTTCTTAAATAAGACTCCGTTTGAGTTTCACTTGCTAAGATATCAACTTCGATCCACTCATGATCAATATCTAAAAGCGAAGTAAGAAGTTTTACCTTATAGCAATTCCCTGAATGAATATCTCCATAAATTTTCACTGAACCCTCCTTGTGCACATAACGCGGCGATAAGGGGCCTGCTGGATGAATTGCAAACACCTAGAAATTACATAATTCCCGTTAAAACCAATGAGATAAAACCTAAATTTGCCGAGGCAGGTCCCTTTGATGCGTTTGTTATGCTTTTCACTTAATTTACAATTGATAAGTCAATTACCAACTTACCAATATGCTTCTTTAATTCAAACTGTTGTTGAGCTTCGGCTATTTGTGATATAGCAAAGGTTTTTGAAACTAAGGGTTTGATTTGCTCTGCTTCTATTCGCTTGATTAGATTGCCAAATACCTCTTCACCAAGAACAGTGCAACCAAACAAACTTAGATCCTTCAGGTAAAGAGTTCTTACATCTAATTCGACAAGCGGACCAGCGATAGCTCCTGCTGCAGCATATCTACCAAATGGTTTCAAAACTTCAAGGTGATCTGGCCATTGGCTACCAGCAACCAAGTCGATAACTACATCGACACTGTTTTTGCCAAGTGCTTGAACAATGTTTTCGTTTCTGTCGAGAGTCTTGTTAGCACCAAGGCTTAAGATATCAGCTACTTTTGACTCGCTGGTGATTGCAATGACTTTTGCATCTCGTGCTTTAGTGAGTTGTATTACGGCTGATCCGACACCACCCGATGCACCCGTAACTAAAACAGTATCGGTGGCTGTAACTTTGGCACGTGTAAGCATGTTTTCAGCTGTGGAGTACGAGCAAGGAAATGATGCCAGTCCAACATCACTGAATGAGCTATTGATCTGATAGGCATGTCTGGCAGCTACAACTGTGTATTCCGCAAAGCCACCATCGCACTCTGAACCAAAATACCAGGGTAATTCCAAAGTCGATCCACCAGCTTCACGGATGCATGGTTCTACAAGTACACGCTCATTTAATATTCTTTTATCAACCTGCTCACCAACAGCAACGACTCTACCGCAAACATCTGCACCTTGAATTCTGGGAAACTGAATTGGACCTCCAGACCAACTCGAATCACCACTATTTCCTTCAGACTTTGAATACCATGCAGTCCGAGTATTAATATCCGTGTTATTTACGCCAGCAGCACTAACTTTAATTAGAACATCACGAGGCCCTATATTGGGAACGGGTATATCATTGCGCAGCACTAACTTATCCAAATCGCCGTGACCTGTTAGTTGGATGCCTGACATGATGTTTGGTATGATTTTCATTAACGACTCCATTTTTGTTTGAGCATAACGCCGCGTTAACCGCGCGAGCCGAAGGCGAGTCCGGTTGAACGCTTGGTTATACGATTCATCGCTTAATAATCATGCAAGTTGCCGTTGCGGTGGCAAGTAGTTTACCGTCTTGGCTTTTCAACGTACCTTCCGATATACCTAAAGACTTAGACAAATTAATAATCTTACCTTCGGCTATTAACTTCTCATTTTTAGGCACGGTCCTTATCATTTTAACATTTAGGTCGATGGTGCCGTAGCCAACGCCCGCATTAAGCAAGGTATGTACCGCGCAACCAGTGACGGAGTCAAGCACCGTTGCTGCAAATCCACCATGGACTCCACCCATCGGGTTGAGGTGCGAATCATTGGCAATGGCATGAAATAATACCCTCCCTTCTTCAATTTTAACAAAGGTCATTGGAATGGTGGTCGTAATAGATGCACGCGGCAACTCTCCGAGCGCCATCGCCTGTAAAACCTCTAAACCTGTCATTTCTTCAATTTTCATATATCCCTACCGGTAATTCGTATAACGCCCGCATAAAAGGCGGAGCGTCAGCGACGTCCAGCCCGCAGTGCGATTTTTGATGCGTTTGTTAAGTGTGAATCAACCCTGGAAGCTCTTTCATTGAATTAAAACTAATAACTGACGAAAATTCACACGACTCATTGAATCTATTATAAAATAGCGTTTTCATTCCTGCTTTGTGACCAGCCTCTACGCCCACTGGACCATCATCGATGACAATACACCTTTCTTCTGGGAACCCCATATCTTTAGCCGCATACATGTATATTCTAGGATCAGGCTTCCACACCCCAATTTCATACGAGCTATAAATATTTCCCCCGAAGTAGTTGGTTAAACCGCAGACCCTTAATGCCTGTTGTATTTTATGAACTGGCCCGCTCGAAACTACAGCCATTGGGTGGTTTAGATTTTTAAGTGTTTCTTCAATATAATCAATTGGCTTTAGATCAGTTTCAAAAAGCTCAGTTACAATACTTCTATATTCATCAATAAAATTCTCAGGTAAACTTATATCAAATTCTTTCTCTAATACACTTATAATTTTGGCTAATTTCCAGCCTCTGAATCGGGCAACTAATTCATCAGCATCTAGCTCAATACCATATTCTCTGAATTTTAGTACCATTCCAATATTGCAGAGCCTCTCGCTATCAACAAGGGTTCCGTCACAATCAAATAAAAGACATTGGTTCATCTAAACTCCAGACACTTAACTTATTATTATCAGGCATAATGCCCGTTAAACCCGCTATTATCCGGTTTATCAGGCATGTTTCTAGACATAAAGCTTAATCAGGCAAATTTCCATGACAAGTTGATAATTACCGTATAATCGAGACTACTGCACAGGAATTTCATAAAAATATATTCTACAATTCTACAATCTGAACTTCAACTAACTGTTCACCTTTTGAGTTGGTTTCAATTTCAGCTGGTTAACAATGAAGATTTAAAAAAAGTTGTCATTCCCGCGATAGCGGGAATCCAGGAACTTGTAAGTGTCTGAAATAATGGATTCTCGCTTTCGCGAGAATGACAAACAAGTGTGCCATTTGGACTTTTTACAGGTTCATCAATATTGAAATAACAAATAATTACTCCAAACCTGAACGATAAAACTCAGTATCTTCTGCTGGAAGCGGAGAATTACCTAAAATTAAATCCGCCGCTTTTTCGGCCAGCATCATCACAGGTGCGTAGATATTTCCGTTGGTGATGTAAGGCATTACGGAAGCATCAACCACGCTCAAGTTTTCAACTCCGTGTACCTTCATACTTTCCGGATCAACCACGGACATTTCGTCAGTCCCCATTTTACAGGTGCAGGAAGGATGCAGCGCGGTTTCGCCATCTTTTGCCACCCATTTCAAAACTTCTTCGTCACTTTCAACTTCCGGACCGGGTGACAACTCTCCGGCATTATATTGATCAAAGGCCGGTTGATTCAAGATATTGCGCGCGCAACGCACTGCTTCGCCCCACTCACGACGATCCTGCTCAGTGGATAAATAATTAAAGCGCAGTTTTGGATAAACTCTCGGGTCAGTGGACTTGATTTTGACGGAACCCTGCGCATCCGAATACATTGGGCCGACATGGACTTGGTAACCGTGTCCTGAACCAGGAGAAGAACCATCGTAACGGATAGCAAGCGGTAGAAAATGAAACATGATATTTGGATATTTTTCCTGCTCATTACTGCGGATAAAACCTCCGGCTTCAAAATGATTAGTGGCGGCCGGACCTTTACGGTGAAAAAGCCACTGATAACCGATCCATGGTTTGTTGTACCATTTCAAGGCGGGAGCCATGGAAACCGGTTTTTTGCAGGCATATTGGATATAGACTTCCAAATGATCCTGCATATTTTCACCCACTCCAGGCAAATCATGCACGACATCAATTCCAAGTTTTTCCAATTCTGCGGCATTGCCAATTCCGGAAAGTTGCAAAAGTTGCGGAGAGTTGATTGCACCTCCACAACAAATGATTTCGCCGGCATAAACTTTTTCGGATCGACCCTGACTTTTGGAATACTCTACTCCAACAGCACGCGTTGTCCCCCCGAGATTCTTTGTTTCAAATAGAATTTTGGTAGTCAGTGTCCGGCACTGAACAGTGAGATTCGGACGATTTTTGACCGGATGCAAATACGCTCTTGCCGCACTCATTCTGCGGCCTCGATGGAGGTTGCGGTCAAAGCGCGCAAAACCCTCCTGTTTGTAACCGTTCACATCATCGGTCAAGGGATAACCTGCTTCCTGCACGGCCTCAAAAAACGCACTGAATAACGGATTTTCACAAGGCCCTCTTTCCATGATCAAGGGTCCTTCAGCGCCACGAAAATCATCCCCACCCGCCAAACAATTTTCCATGCGTTTGAAATAGGGCAGACAGTGTGCGTAATCCCAGTTTTCCATCCCGGAATCAGCGGCCCAGCGTTCATAGTCCATTGGATTTCCACGCTGAAAAATCATGCCGTTGATACTGCTCGATCCTCCCAGAACTTTACCACGTCCATGAAAAACACGACGGTTGTTCATGAAAGGTTCCGGTTCAGATTCGTAGCACCAGTCATAGTATTTGTTACCGATTGGAAATGTTAAACCGGCAGGCATGTGGATAAAAATGTCCCAGATATAATCCGGTCGCCCGGCTTCCAGAACCAGTACTTTGTGGGAAGGATCAGCACTCAAACGGTTGGCCAGAGCGCAACCTGCTGAGCCTCCACCGATGATGATTGTATCGTAATGAGTTTTTGACATTTTTGAACTTTGTTTTGCAGAGTTAATTATTCAAAACTTAACACTTAACTGTTTTTGAAAGAGGCTGCCGAAGTTTTCAGGGGAATCCTTAATTCCGGACAGGCGCAGTAAATGCCAGGCCAGCGCATGGTTACTGGACGTCACCGGTTTGCCTAAACGTGCTTCCGCTTCTTCAATGATTGACGCTACTCTCAAATTTGTACAAGAAACAAAAACACCGTCACATTCCGCACTCGCACCAATTTTTTCAATAGCTGTAAGAATTGAATCAGAGGAAATTCTACCGACAATAAAATCGTCGGTTTCAAAAAATGATCCGGTTACGGGAATTTCAAAGCCGGACTTTAGGAGATTGTCCCGCATTTCCATGGTAATAGCCGGATCATAAGGTGTCAACAGCGCGATCCTCTTGAGTCCCAGAGCACGCAAAGCAGCTTTGCAGGCAGTCAGAGGATTTGAACACGGAGTTTCAGGGTGTATACGCTGAATTGCTTTTTCAACGCGATCTTCTCCAATAATTGTTGCACCAGAGGTACAGCCGTAACCAATCGCACTAAAGTTAAAAGACTCCGGCAATAAAGCCGCAGCAACCGGCAAGTCCGCTTCCATTTTTGCCAATGATGACTTCGTTATCTCCATCTCATTTGGGATACGCGAATGATAAAGCGTAACACCTTCAAAGTTCAAAAGAGTGCGAAATTCATACTCCAGTGTTTGATCCGAGCTAAGCACTATTATACCTAGATTTGCCCGCTCTCCGAGTCCTGAATCGGTCTTGTGTGCTAACTCAATAATTTGATTTGCGCTAATTTCGTCTGTGTTCATAGTCCGTTATGTGGTTCATTAGTTTTCTAAGCCTCACAAATAAATATTTGCGTTTTTATTTTGCTGATATGCTGACTGGAATCTTAGCAATCATCTTTCTCAAGCACAAGGTGGAATCAAAGCTCTTATAATTAGAAATTTATTGCCATTGCTGCAACAGGATAAAGGCGTTTTGACTTCTCGTTGTGCAGTTCGAGAGAAATAGGAACTGCAAATTCTTATATTTTTTAATTCGGAACTCAGAGTTCCGTATTTTGTCCTTTACTTAAGCTTCGTCATAAGACAGAACTACACATTCATAAAGTACTAATTTTATTAAAATAATTAATTAATTACTGTATGAGCATAGCATCACAGCTTTTACTTTTTAATTTTCAACCCAAAACTAGTCTTAAAAGCGGAATTATTAGTTCTTATTTTTAGAGATGTCAATTTTTTATCATGTATTATCAATATATTATACTTTGGCATTCAGTATGCAGATGTGCACAGTATTAAAATTATCACTCAATAATAGTGTGACATCAGTACTAGCATTCTTAAAAGTACAGCAAGTACCAACAGCATAAAAACAAACATGACTGATCAAGGAAGAAAACGTGGAGGTGGACGTGCCGCCAGAAAGGCCGCACAAAGTGTTCCTGTCGCTCAAGGACCAGCCTACATTACACGAAATGTGCCGGTTTACGAAATCCTCGACGAAGAAGGTTTGGCCTTGATTGAAGCAAATGCAGAAACTATTCTGCAGGAAGTTGGTGTAGAGTTCAGAGGAGATTTAGAAGCACTGCAAATTTGGAAAGATGCAGGAGCAGACATAAACGGGGAACGCGTGAGGATTCCAAAAGGGCTTTGCAAAAAACTCATTCAGGATAACGCACCCAGGGAATTTACCCAACACGCCCGTAACCCACAAAAAAGTGTGCGGATTGGCGGTAAGAATATGGTTTTGGTGCCTGCATACGGTTCGCCTTTTGTACGTGATTTGGGAAAAGGTCGTCGTTACGCCACAATTGAGGATTTCCGAAATTTCGTCAAGCTAGCTTATTCGACCCCTTTTCTGCATCATTCCGGAGGAACGATTTGCGAACCGGTTGATTTGCCCGTTAACAAACGTCATTTAGACATGGTCTATACGCACATGCGTTACAGTGACAAACCATTCATGGGTTCAGTCACTGCTCCGGAACGTGCACAAGATACAGTTGATATGGCCAAGGTTTTGTTTGGGGAAGAATTTGTGCGGGACAATACTGTAATCACCAGTTTGATAAACGCTAATTCACCCTTGGTCTGGGATGCCACCATGATTGGTGCACTAAAAATATATGCCCGCAACAATCAGGCGTGTATAGTTTCACCGTTCTGTATTGCAGGAGCAATGTCTCCAGTCACAGTCGCTGGTACTGCGTCTCAGCTTTATGGAGAAGCACTTTCCGGAATGGCCTTTGCGCAGTTGGTACGTCCGGGGGCGCCGGTGATATTTGGAACTTTTTCAAGTTCAATGTCCATGCAGTCCGGAGCACCGACTTTTGGAACACCTGAACCACAACTTGTACTTTATATCGTAGCGGCTTTGGCTCGCAAACTTGGGGTTCCGTTCCGAAGTGGCGGTGGTTTAAACAGCGCAAAAGTTCCGGATGCACAAGCTGCATATGAAGCGGCAAATACGTTACAGCACGCCATGTTGGCCGGAGTAAATTTTATGCTGCATACCGCAGGTTGGCTCGAAGGAGGATTGTCGATGAGTTACGAAAAATTTATCATGGACATTGACCAGGCTGGAATGATCCACTCCTTTTTAGCAGGAGTTGATCTTTCTGAAAACGGACAGGCATTGGATGCAATTCGTGAAGTTGGACCTGGCAAACATTTTCTGGGCTGCGAACACACACAGGAAAATTTCAAAACTGCGTTCTTCCGCTCCAGCGTTGCAGACAACAACAGTTTTGAACAATGGGAAGCGGACGGTAATCTGGATACCGCTCAGCGTGCTAACGTAATCTGGAAAAAAATGCTCGACGAATACGAAATGCCGGCAATGGATCCTGCGCTGGATGAAGCTTTATTGGCGTTTATCCGCCAAAGAAAAGAATCATTTCCGGATGCAAGTTATTAACAAGGATGAATTCGACTGATCCATTACTGCAGCCTTTTCAGCTCAAGCATTTGAGTTTGAAAAACCGGATTCTGAGTACAAGCCATGAGCCGGCATATTCAGAAGACGGATTACCAAAAGAACGCTATCGTTTGTATCATGAGGAAAAGGCTAAAGGCGGAATTGCTCTGACAATGTTTGGTGGTTCAACGCTGGTGGCACCCGATTCACCGCCGGTATTTGGAAATTTGTATGCGGGAAATGACGAGATCATTCCGTATTTCCAAAAAATGGCGGAAGGGGTTCATCGACACGGTGCAGCTTTGATGTGTCAAATTACACACCTCGGGCGCAGAAGCGTTTCGAATGCCGGTGACTGGCTGCCGAATGTGGCACCATCCTGTGTTCGTGAACCGGCACATCGGGGTTTTCCGAAAATTGCTGAGGAAACAGACATCCGCCGAATTGTCAAAGCTTACGGAGCCGCGGCAAAACGATGTCAACAAGGTGGTTTGGACGGTGTTGAAATTGAAGCTTACGGACATTTGTTGGATGCGTTTTGGTCTCCAAGAACTAATTTCCGCACCGATCGTTACGGCGGAAGTTTGGAAAATCGGGCACGTTTTGCTTTGGAAGTTTTAGAGGAAATCCGCAAGCAAGTCGGCAGTACTTACATCGTCGGAATCCGCATGGTTTTTGATGAAGCTTTGGACAGACACTTGGACGGTGGTTTACGTTTAGAAGAAGGACTCAAAATCGGCGAAATGCTGGTCAGTACAGGAGGATTGGATTTTATCAATGTTATTCAGGGCCATATTGATACACAGGAAGGTTTGTCACACATCATTCCAAACATGGGAACTCCTGCAGGTCCGCAACTTGAATTTGCCGGTGCGATCAAACGTGAATTTGAACTTCCGGTTTTTCATGCCGCACGTATAAACGAAGTTGCAACGGCACGGCACGCATTGCGAGAAAAACTGCTGGACATGGTCGGAATGACACGTGCGCACATGGCAGATCCGTACATTGTTGCAAAAATTGAATCCGGCGAAGAAGAGCGAATACGGCCCTGTGTAGGAATGGGCTACTGCCTGGACCGTTTGTATGAAAACGGTGACGCACTTTGCGTACACAACGCAGCTACCGGTCGTGAACAAACGATGCCGCACCTTGTTCCGAAAACTTCCGGAAGTGTGAAAAAGATTGTTGTAATCGGCGCTGGACCTTCCGGATTAGAAGCAGCTCGTGTTTGTGCGGAGCGCGGTCACAAAGTTGTTTTGTTTGAAGCGAATGACCGTCCAGGAGGGCAACTTCTTTTAGCTGCGAAAGTTGAACGGCGTCGTGAAACAATCAGCATCGCGGATTGGCTTTTCGCGGAAGTGCAAAGGCTCGGCGTTGAATCACGTTTCAATTGTTACGCGGAAGTTCCAGACGTACTGGCGGAAAATCCTGATGTTGTTATCGTTGCTGCTGGTGGTTTGCCGAATACAGAATTTTTGCAGAAAGGAGCTGATTTGGTGGTTCCGGGTTGGGATATTCTAGCGGGAACTGTGAAACCAAAAAAGAATATTTTATTGTTCGATGACAACGGTCAGCATCCCGGAATTTCATGTGCAGAATTTTTGGCAAATTCCGAAACTAAACTGGAATACGTAACTCCGGAACGGATCATAGCTCCGGATGTAGGCGGAACGAACTATCCTGCGTATCTGCGAGCATTATACGAAAATGAGGTGACAATCACGCTCAATCATCGTTTGATTGAAGTTCGCCGCAACAATTCCGGATTGACTGCTGTGCTCTACAACGAATACACTCACGCAAATATTGAGCGCTACGTAGAGCAAATTGTGGTGGAACATGGAACTTTGCCGTTGGACGAACTTTATCTGGGCTTACGTGAACAGTCGAGCAATGGTGGAGAAGTAGATTTGGAGGCGTTGATTTCCGGATATTCGCAAAACATTATTTGCAATCCTGAAGGCAATTTTAAACTTTTTCGGGTGGGCGATGCTGTCGCCAGCCGGAATATACACTCGGCGATCTATGATTCTTTGCGCTTGTGCAAGGCATTGTAGTTCAACTGAGTTAAAACCATAACCAACCTCAAAGAGGCTGAAATGAGTGAAGAAGAAAAAGACTTGATTGAAGACGAAGAAGAGTTGGATTTGTCCACACTTCCGGACGAAGAACTCGTTCTGCAAATGCATGATGACCTTTACGATGGACTCAAGGAGGATATCGAGGAAGGCACAAATATTTTACTCGGACGCGGCTGGACACCGGACAAAGTGCTCAGTGACGCGCTTGTGGAAGGAATGCGTATCGTGGGTATTGATTTCCGTGATGGCATTTTGTTTGTTCCGGAAGTTTTGCTTTCCGCAAATTCGATGAAAGGCGGAATGCACATTCTGCGGCCTTTACTCGCTGAAACCGGTGCTCCACCTGTAGGAAAAGCGGTCATCGGTACAGTCAAAGGTGACATTCACGATATTGGCAAAAACTTGGTCGGAATGATGTGGGAAGGCGCTGGTTTTGAGGTAATCGATATTGGTATCAACAATCCGGTCGAAAAATATTTGGAAGCAATCGAAGAACACCAACCAGATATTTTAGGCATGTCGGCATTGCTCACCACGACTATGCCTTATATGAAAGTCGTGATTGAAGAGTTGGGCAATAAAGGTATCCGTGACGATCTGATTGTGCTCGTAGGCGGTGCTCCGCTAAACGAAGAGTTTAGTCTTGCCATCGGCGCTGATGCATATTGCCGTGATGCTGCTGTAGCAGTTGAGACAGCAAAAATGATGATTGATCAACGCCGTGCAGCATCAAAAACAATGGAAAAAGCTGCGGCATAAATTTCCTTTCCATTAAATGAACATGAATGGTTTGGAAAATAAACGTCGGCGTGGTCGGAACAGTCGAAAAGCAAATCCGGAAAAACACACAGTTTCTCATGAGAAATGGGCTGAGAGACTTGAGCCGTCTGACAAAATTTTAATTCTGGCTTGTGGAGCGTTGTCAAAGGAAATTTCCACGCTGATTCGACTGAACGGCTGGAATCATTTACAAACGCGCTACTTGCCGGCAAAGCTGCATCTTAGTCCGGAAAAAATTGCTGATCAATTGCGGGTTAATTTGCAAAGTGCTCAAGCCAAATTTTCCAAAATTTTTATCGGTTATGCCGATTGTGGAGCTGGAGACAAGTTGGATTCACTGCTGGAAGAATTTAACGTTCAGCGATTACCCGGCGCACATTGTTATGAGTTTTTTTCTGGAAAAGATTCATTTGCAGAAATGATGGATCAAGAGCCTGGCAGTTTTTTTCTCACCGATTTTTTGGTTGAAGTCTTTGACAAACTGGTTTGGCAGGGTTTGAAGATTGACCAGCATCCGGAACTTTTGGAAATTTACTTTAAGCATTATAAAAAGTTGGTCTATCTGGCACAAGTGGAAAATCCGGCATTACAAACACAGGCCGATGAAATTTCAGCCCGTTTAGGGCTGGAATACGAATACCGTTTCACCGGTTTCGGTGAATTGGAAAACTCTTTATCCGCGCTGGCGGAAAAATAAAATATGGCAAAAAAAACAATAATTTATTGGCGTGATATTCCGTCACAGGTAGTGGTTAAACAGGGACGGACTTCCGCCAAAAAACAGTTAACTAAACGTTTTATGGTTGCCATAGACAGAGCTGCAATGCGTGCCGGACGACAGGGTAGTGAAGAGTACCTGGAAGATTGGCGACGGCAAATTGAAACTTGTCAAGGCGATCCCCAAACTATCGCGGACACTACCGCAGAAGAACTCGAAACCAGTTTTTCTGATGAAGTGCTGAATGCACTCATTAAAAACAAAGGCTTAAACGCAATTAAAACCTGAGAAATAAAACAAAGAGAAATGACAGATACTGTAATAAGTTCAGGGAGTAAAGAAGTTATAATTGGCAGCAACCGTCCATTTGTGATGATTGGCGAACGCATCAATCCGACCGGTCGTAAAATGCTGGCAAAAGAAATGGCTGAAGGTGATTTCAGTCGAGTAGAACAGGACACCTTGGCACAGGTTGCCGCGGGCGCGCAGATGCTGGACGTGAATGCCGGCATTCCACTCGCTGATGAACCACAAATTTTGGCCGATACAATCAAACTGGTGCAGTCACTGACAAACGTTCCATTATCCATTGACTCTTCAATAGTCGCGGCTTTGGAAGCAGGTCTCGAAGTTTATAATGGCAAAGCTCTCTTAAATTCAGTTACTGGAGAAGAGGAAAGACTTGAAGCGGTTCTGCCGTTGGTAAAAAAATACGGTTGTGCAGTGGTTGCAATTTCTAATGATGAAACAGGGATTTCCGAAGATCCGGATGTGCGTTTTGCTGTGGCAAAAAAAATTGTTGAACATGCCGCGGATTATGGGATTTCCAGTTCAGATATTGTTGTTGATCCCTTGGTTATGCCGATCGGAGCGATCAATTCCGCGGTGAGACAGGTGATGACTCTGGTACGGCGTTTACAGGATGAATTAAAAGTCAACACCACTTGCGGAGCGTCAAACGTCAGTTTTGGTTTACCAAATCGTAACGGAATAAATGCAGCATTCCTGACGATGGCAATCGCATCTGGACTTACTTCAGCGATTACTAACCCACTCCATGAACCAGTAATGCAGGCCGTGATCGGTGCGGATGTGATGATGGGTAATGATCCCCATTGTTCTAAATGGATAAAAAAATACCGTGAACCTGTTGCAGAAGGAGAAAATACACAAAAACGTGAAAGAAGACGTAATAGAAGCAAACAAGCTTAAAATATGTTTAGAAACATGGAGGAACTATGAATATTAGCGTTTTTGATCTGTTCAAAATAGGGATTGGCCCTTCAAGTTCCCATACTGTAGGTCCAATGTACGCAGCCAAGCAATTTCTATTTAATTGCATCGAGCAATTTCCTCTGGATAAAATTCATTCAGTCAAAACAGAATTGTTCGGTTCCCTAGCCTTGACAGGCAAAGGACATGGAACAGATAAAGCAATTTTAATGGGTTTGGAAGGTGAAGAACCTTCTTTGGTTGATCCAGAACAAATTCCAAACCGCTTGAAACGTATTCGCAAAAGCAAGAGTTTGTTGCTGCTCAATGAACACAAAATTGCATTTAATGAAGAAGAATCGCTGATTTTTTATCATGATGATTTATTACCTCATCATTCAAATGGCATGCGATTTACTGTTTTTGACTCAGACAGGAACAAACTACGTGAAGAGGATTTTTATTCAGTAGGTGGTGGATTTATCTTGAACGAGGAAGAAATACTGAAAGATTCTGAAAATGGCGCTACTCAAGTACCTTTTCCTTTTCAGTCCTGTAAAGAGCTCTTTGAGCACTTTAACAAAACCGGCATGACACTGCGTGAATTAATGTGGATCAATGAGCAAACTTGGCGTTCCGAATCTGATCTTTGGGATGGTTTGTTGAAAATTTGGGGCGTCATGCAGGAATCGACACAACGCGGAATGTCTTCCACTGAAACTCATCTCCCAGGTGGACTGAACGTGCGTAGACGCGCACCTGCTTTATACAAAGAATTAATGGAGAATCCGGAACCTACACCTGCTGAAATGATGGATTGGGTCAGTTTATTTGCCATGGCTGTCAATGAAGAAAATGCAGCCGGATCCCGTATTGTAACCGCTCCGACTAATGGCGCTGCGGGTGTAATACCGGCTGTGATGCACTATTGTAATCGTTTCCGTAAAGACTTTAATGAAGACAAAATTGTAACTTTTTTGCTCACTGCAGGCGCAGTAGGTATTTTATATAAAGAGGGTGCTTCTCTTTCCGCAGCAGAAGTTGGCTGTCAGGGGGAAATTGGTGTTGCATGTTCCATGGCAGCAGCTGGACTGGCCGCCGTGATGGACTGTACTCCACGTCAAATTGCAAATGCTGCAGAAATAGGTATGGAACATAATCTTGGATTGACCTGTGATCCCGTAGGCGGACTGGTGCAAATTCCATGTATCGAACGTAACACAATGGGTGCCCTGAAAGCCATCAATGCTGCTCGACTGGCGAGACGCGGTGACGGCAACCACATCATCTCACTTGACAAAGTGATTTTAACAATGCATAAAACAGGTCAAGACATGATGCATCAATATAAAGAGACCTCATTGGGAGGACTAGCCGTTAATGTGCCAGAATGCTGATATTACAGTTATATTTGAAAGAAAGAGTCATGAAACAAAAGGGATGATTTTACGGATTCCGTGAGAGTCATGTTTTGGTTTGACACAGTCTGATACTCGTTTTATCATTTATCATTTTGAATCTGTTTTCATCGGTTTTGGACGTGCAGTGCTGGCTGCTTTCACAACTGTATTCTTGATCAGCAAAACATTTGTTTAGGGACTTTGTTTTGCCTTACTGGTTCTCGGTATAGTCGAATTTTGCAAGAAAAAACATATTTATGAACTAAGATCAATCTTCATTTTTGAGAATGATCTTCTATTAAATCTTAAACTACTAACTTAGACAAAAACATGGAAAACGACCAAAATGATTTAGCAGCACAATACTCTGAACTGCCAAGTATTCCGTCTGATATTGAAATTTCACAAAATGCTGTCATGAAACCGATTGTGGAAATAGCTCAGCAACTCGGCATTAAAGCTGATGACCTTGAGCAATATGGAAAATACAAAGCAAAAATAGAAAACAATGTCTGGGAAAGTGTGAAGGATCGTCCGGACGGAAAACTAATTTTAGTTACAGCAGTTACGCCTACTCCTGCCGGTGAAGGGAAAACATGTACATCCATCGGACTGGCGCAAGCCTTCGGACAACTCGGGGTCAAACATGCCCTTGCGTTGCGTGAACCTAGTATGGGTCCAACATTTGGTATAAAAGGAGGAGCAGCAGGAGGAGGTTTTTCACAGGTTTTACCTATGGAAGATATTAATATGCACTTCAC
>Ga0209657_1001230_pt1 | contig 15751 bp, 14 predicted proteins | sample SaaInlV_100m_DNA_FD_184650 | JGI IMG/M metagenome (GOLD analysis project Ga0209657, IMG submission 184650) | Marine microbial communities from expanding oxygen minimum zones in the Saanich Inlet - SI037_S3LV_100m_DNA (SPAdes) (version 2) | ecosystem: Environmental > Aquatic > Marine > Intertidal... | reverse complement strand
TATTCATATCTATCCTCTTCGTATTAAATTAGTATTAAATCATCTAAAAGTGTCAATGCACTAAAAATGATCGTATCAGTATATACCATTAATCGTAGCTTGGTGAAGTTAATTTAAAAAAATAGATCCTAATTATAACTGTTTTATAGAGTAATTTATGGTGGCTCTATCCTGGCCGATTGTCGACTCTTGGTTTAATGAGGAGTGGTATATACTCTATACAAAATAGTGCAAATGAGATTATCCATAACAGTTGAGAAATTAAAATAAAAGTTATGACCTGTTCTGGTAAGAAGAGAGGCAGGATAACTCTTGCTATAGATCCTCCTAAGAGCAGACCGAAAATCCAGTGGAGTGAATTGGGTGGTTCAAAAATATTTCGTCCTGTATGTCCCAGAGATACTCTTGCCATCATTCCGCTAGTTATTATTCCAATTGCTCCATAGGTGAATGCGTGCAGTGCAATAAAGTGAGATATTGAATTAACTCCTATATATGGAAGAAGAGTTGCTAATGCGGTCAGTAAAAAACCAGTAATTATCCAACCATACCCAACCATCAATACCCAGACTAGAGGTTTACTCCAGATGAGGTGACTATACCAGTTATAGAAGCGAACTCCATGAACTAAAACCAAGAGAGCGGCTAAGATGCCAGATATCCAGTGGTGAGGCATAGCTAAATCAACAATAGCAAAAAACAGGAGTAAGAATAGGCTAGAGAGGTCGAGAAATTTAGAGTTCTTCAACCCTAATGACACTCCAACCCCATTCTCAATAAATGATGGATAAACTCGTCGTCCCAAAGTTAAGAGTAGAGCAATAATAAGATATACCCCAGCATATATACCAAACCGTTCTCCCCACTCTATAATATCAAATAGTCCAAGATAGAAGACTAGATTGGCCATAAAAATAAGGGAGAGTTTAGATGTGAAGATGCGCACCTGCCCCCACTGACGAGACATATACAGTGGATGGGTAACAGCAATAACCAATAATAGTGAGAAGAGTAGATCGACTCCAGCTGCAACTTCAAGCGGGACAGCGCCTATCCAAGGGAGGATGCGTGCAATTAACCAGAGAGAGAAGAGAGCTGCGAGTGGGATGAAGCGGATGGTCTGCACCCCTGTCCAATTTTTAGAGGCAGTAAGAAGAAAGCCACTTACTACCGCCAGAGCATATCCAAAAATCATCTCATGCCCATGCCACCAGAATGGATTTTCAAAACGGATTAGTGGAGATATCTGCCACTGCAGACTGTAGGCAAGAGTCCAAATTACAATTGAGATCACACTGTAGAGTAGTGCCCCTAAAAAAAATGGACGAAAGCCGAGTTGGAACAGGGCGAAAGGGTGGGGAGTTGGTGGTGTTGCACTCTCTATATTTAATTTCATTACGCTTATAACTCTTTAATTTATGATTATCTATCTATGATTTTTTATTATTATCAAGTATTGTCAATTTTATATAGTTGTTCAACTCTGCAGCAACGACTACTTTTAGCTCCATTAACTCATCTCTTCTAAATAGATGGATGGTAATAGAGTCGCCAATCTGTTTATATTTAAGGGTCATCTTAGCACTCTTAATACTAGCTTGGATGTGATCTATAGCAATAATAGTATCACCTGCTGAAACTCCTGCTTGTTGGATAGGAGAGTCATTCCTCACTGTTCGTACTTCTGCACTTTTATGGCTACTAAAATTAAGTTCGGCTCCAAGCCAGTTTAGAGTTTTGTGGGTAGATGGTTTGAATGGTGTAGTGGTAAACTCGATCTTAACTCCATCCTTTTTAAGGAGGGGCTCAACTATCATCTGCTTAGTACTATAAAGTGCCGCAGTTAAAAATGGAATATCCCTTCCGCTCGCCAGGATAGCAACTTTATGACAGAGTTTCTCAATAGTTTTTTCATCAGTACCGAGAGCTGTTGTACCGTGCTGTTGCCAGAGATCCTTCATTACATTTTTAAGTGAATATTTACCACTACTCTCTTGTTGGAGCCATAGGTCAACCATCAGAGCAATGACCGCACCTTTAGTGTAGTAACTGACTATAGCGTTATTTGCATTTTCATCTTGTTTATAGAACTTTGTCCACGCATCAAAGCTAGAGTCAGTTACCGATTGAATCTCTTTGCCACGGTTGCGTTCCACTCTAGTAAGGGTTTCACTTAGGAGTTCAAGATAGCTCTCCCTAGAGATTAATCCACACTTTAGCAGGGCGAGATCATCAAAGTATGAAGTGATACCTTCGTAAGCCCAGAGTTGTTTGGTGTAGACTTCGGCATCTAACCTATATGGATAGAACTGTGTAGGACGAATTCGTTTTATATTCCACAGATGAAAATACTCATGACTGCAGAGTCCTAAGAATTTGCGATAACCGTCATCTATTTTTCCCCTATCAGAAAGCGGAAGATCTTCTCTACTACAGATTAGTGCGCATGAGTCACGATGTTCAAGTCCACCGTAGCCACTCCCAACTACTGTAGTTAGAAAAATGTATTGTTGCATAGGTGGTTTTTTATCACCAAAAAAATTGCAGTGATATTCGCAAATTTTACTTAGGTCATTAGTTATTCGTGCAAGGTCAGCGCTCTGTCGTCCAGTTAAAATTATTGAGTGAGGTACACCATGAACAGAGAAGTCGCCTCGTACAAAAGAACCAATCTCGATAGGGTGGTCGATAAGCTCTTCATAATCACTACATAGGTAATTGCCAAAACCTCTACTGTTAACTTTATCTATAGGCATAGCGGTAGCTACTTTCCACTCTGGAAAATCAGAAGGAGAGATAATGTTGAGATGACACTTCTGTTTCTCACGATTTGCAACAGATAGAAAGAGGCTGCTTCCATTTATAAATGCATGAGTTTGATCTAGATGAGCACTTCGTACTGATAGATCCCAAGCGTATACAGCGTAGCAAATTGATAAGGTTCCGCTGCACGGATCACATCTCCAACTCTGTTTGTCGATCTTCTCAATAGCTACTTCATCACTATCAGCACTACCATTTGCAATGCTAGAGCGCGCTCTTATCCATAGAATGTTCTTTGCGAAATCACGAACCATATAGCTCCCAGGAATCCAAGCAGGGAGCGAGAGTAGTTGTCCATTTGGATCAGGCTGCTTAATATCTAACTCAACCTCAAAATGGTGGGCGTTGGCGTTAGCTATAGAGAGAGTGTAGTTAATCATAATTTAATTATTATACTTATATTTCTTATAAATATAAGAGTTAAAACTTAATGAGTGACATCCTGAATATACTCTGCTAATCTTAGCGCTCACTTTAAATGTTAAACTTTATATTTGAGTGTAACTATTGTAAGTGTAATTATTTAAATTTAACAACGATGGATAAAAGGAGATGTTTTATGAAAAAGCAGTTTAAGATGGCAACACTGGTTAGTACTCTATTAACAGCAGGACTTGCTTCAACTTCGGTTACAGCTGACACCCTAACAGATGTTATGAATAAGGGGTTCTTGCAGTGTGGAGTTAGTCAGGGATTGCCTGGTTTTTCTAGCCCCAATGATCAAGGGCAGTGGGAAGGGATTGATGTCGATGTGTGTCGTGCAGTATCTGCAGCTATCTTCGGTGATGCAGATCATGTTAAGTACACTCCACTATCAGCTAAAGAACGCTTCACTGCACTTCAGTCAGGAGAGATTGATCTGCTAGTGCGTAACACTACAGAGACATTTACCCGTGATGCATCACTCGGTTTAGACTTCGTTGGTATCAACTACTACGATGGTCAGGGCTTTATGGTACCTAAATCGCTTGGAATTAACTCAGCACTTGATTTAGCTGGTGCTACTATCTGTACTAATGCAGGAACTACTACTGAAATGAATGCAGCTGACTATTTCCGCTCTAACAATATGCCTTATAAAATAGTCGCGTTTGAGAAGATGGATGAAGTGGTTGCAGCATTTGATGCTGGGCGTTGTGATGTATTTACCTCGGATCGTTCTGGCTTGGCAGCACAACGGACTAAGCTCGGCAACCCTATGGACTATATGATTCTACCTGAGACTATCTCTAAAGAGCCACTCGGCCCTGTAGTTCGTCATGGCGATAACCGTTTTGGAGATATCGTGCGGTGGTCACTTAACTTGATGAAAAATGCAGAAGAGATGGGAGTTGATTCAGCTAATGTTGAGCAGATGCGTACTGACACTAGTAACCCTGCGCGTAACCGTATGCTTGGTACTGCTGGTGATATGGGTGATAAGTTGGGTATCCCAAATAACTGGGGTTTCAATATCATTAAAGAGGTTGGTAACTACGGTGAAACCTATTCTCGTAATTTAGGCCCTAACACCCCTCTAAATCTTCCTCGAGGAATTAATAATCTCTGGAATAATGGTGGTATACAGTACGCAGCACCTTTGAGATAATCGTAACTATTCAGCTTATCCCTGAACTCTGTCATCTCTGCGTTGCATGACCTCGTTCCTCGGTTGCAAAATTATCATATACACTTGTATACTCAAATTTTGCGCCTTGACCTGACGGAGTTCAGTAACAATCTGAACAGCTACGAAAATGTCTGAATAATTATATATAAATTGAATCTTTTAACTGTCTGGAACCATGAACGGTTTCGCAATATTTTATTCCAACTGCTTACCATAGCATTAGCTGGGTGGGCTGGTTGGACACTTTTTGATAACCTACAGACCAATCTTTCTCATAGAGGAATCAGCACAGGCTTCGATTTTCTCGATAGTGAAGCTGGATTCGGTATTATTACTCACTTGGTTGAGTATAGCGAAAGCTCAAGCTACAAGCGAGCCTTTCTGGTCGGGCTTTTAAATACCTTGCTAGTATCTTTTTTCGGAATTATTTTAGCAACAATTATCGGCATTATGGTCGGTATTGCACGGCTCTCATCTAATTGGTTGGTCTCTCATTTAGCACTCTGGTATGTGGAACTTATTCGCAATATACCATTACTGCTGCAGATTTTTTTCTGGTACTTTGTGGTGTTACGCAACCTGCCTGCACCTCGTCAGAGTATGGAGTGGGGAGAAGCTCTTTTTCTTAATAATCGAGGGCTCTATGTTCCATCTCCTATTTTTGAAGAACAGTTCTCGTTGGTTTGGTGGGCGTTAGCAGTAGCGTTAGTGATAGCGTTGATAGTATTGCGCTGGGCTCTACGGAGACAACACAGTACAGGAGCTGCTTTCCCACGCTGGAGAGTTGCACTAGGAGTCGTCGTACTAATACCAGCCGCTACTTTAGCTCTGTTGGACTTTCCGTTAAACTGGGAGATTCCAGCACTTCGTGGATTCAATTTTCAAGGTGGTGTGGTGATGATCCCTGAGTTTATGGCTCTCCTATTGGCTCTTAGTATCTACACCGCATCCTATATTGCTGAAATTGTGCGTGGCGGTATTGAGGCGGTTAATAGAGGGCAGAGTGAGGCAGCGCTTTCTCTGGGGCTTACTAGAGGGCAAACTTTGCGTTTAGTAGTTATGCCTCAAGCGTTAAGAGTTATTATTCCACCGCTTACAAATCAATATCTGAACTTACTTAAAAATTCATCCTTAGCCGCAGCAATAGCGTATCCTGAGTTGGTCTCAGTATTTGCTGGAACTGTACTTAATCAGACTGGGCAAGCGGTAGAGGTGATTGGAATTACAATGGCAGTCTATCTTTCGATTAGTTTAACTATCTCACTATTAATGAACTGGTATAACCACAAGATAAAGTTGGTGGAGAGATAGTTATGCATACCACCCCTATACATATTAACTCAATGAAGTGGTTGCATAAAAACCTATTCTCATCTTCTCTTAATACGATGCTCACGATGGCTGCGCTCTACCTGCTCTGGATAGTCGTACCTCCAGCAATAGAGTGGAGTTTGTTAGAGGCAACTTGGGTAGGTGAGTCACGAAGTGCCTGTGAACCAAATAGTGGTGCCTGCTGGGCATTTGTTGATGCACGCATAGAGCAGTTTCTCTACGGTCTTTACCCTGCTACTGAACGCTGGAGGGTTAATCTTGCTTTTGCTATTTTATTCCTGCTTTTTATCGGACTATTTTTAGCAGGCACTATTAAGCAGCTTAAACGAAGCTGGATAGTTACTCTAATTTTAATTCCATATCCAGTTATAGCACTCTATCTCTTCTCAGGTGGAAGCTTTGGGCTGGTAGAAGTAGAGACTACTCAATGGGGAGGTCTGTTTTTAACTATCGTAATTGCTGGAGTGGGGATTGTCGCATCTTTTCCCTTAGGAATTCTCCTTGCACTGGCGCGCCGTTCAGAGATGAGAGCAGTGCGTTCACTTGCTATCGCATTTATTGAGCTTATTCGTGGTGTCCCCTTAATCTCTGTCCTATTTATGGCATCAGTGATGTTGCCACTATTTTTACCAGAGGGTGTTAATTTCGACAAATTACTACGAGCACTGATTGGCATAACGCTATTTCAATCTGCATATATGGCAGAGGTGGTGCGCGGTGGTCTACAAGCAGTACCAAGCGGGCAGGTAGAGGCGGCAGAGTCATTAGGACTTGGTTACTGGAGCAGTATGCGTTTGATTGTATTACCACAAGCATTGAAGTTAGTTATCCCTGGAGTAGTAAATACTTTTATTGCCCTCTTTAAGGATACGACATTAGTAATGATTATAGGAATGTTCGATTTTCTTGGGATTGTACAAGCAGCAACAACCAATCCAAAATGGCTCGGAACAGCAGTGGAAGGTTATGTCTTCTGTGCAGCTGTATATTGGATTTTCTGTTTTAGTATGTCTCGTTATAGCATTAGCGTTGAGCGTAAATTAGATACTGGATATTAAGCGGAGTATTGTTAAATGGAAAAAAATATAGAGACAATTATAGATATAACTGGGCTTAATAAGTGGTTTGACTATTTCCATGTCCTTAAAGATATTAATCTTACAGTAGTTAAAGGAGAGCGAGTAGTAATTTGTGGACCATCTGGATCTGGAAAATCAACTCTTATTCGTTGTATCAATCGGCTAGAAGAGCACCAGCAGGGAAAAATTGTAGTGGGCGGTGTTGAGCTGAATGATGATCTGAAAAATATTGAAGAGGTGCGCCGAGAAGTTGGAATGATATTTCAACACTTCAACCTATTTCCTCACCTTACAGTATTAGAAAATTTAATGTTAGCACCTACTTGGGTGCGTAAAATTTCTCGTAGCGAAGCGAAGGATAAGGCGATGCACTATCTGGAGCGTGTCAAAATTGGTGAGCAGGCGCTGAAGTTTCCAGGGCAGCTCTCAGGCGGACAGCAGCAGCGTGTAGCAATTGCACGAGGTCTCTGTATGGAGCCTAAGATAATGCTCTTTGATGAGCCAACCTCAGCCCTTGATCCAGAGATGATAAAAGAGGTGCTAGATGTGATGACCGAGCTGGCAGAGGAGGGTATGACTATGATTTGTGTAACTCATGAGATGGGATTTGCTAAAACAGTAGCTGACTGTATGGTATTTATGGATGAGGGTAAAATTGTGGAGCGTGCTTCACCAGATCAGTTTTTCGACAACCCACAAAATGAGCGAACCCAACTCTTTTTAAGCCAGATTTTGTAGATTTCGTATATTTTTAGAGAGCCGCTCAATGCAATATTTCAAAAAAATACTCTTCTGGGCTCTCCTCTCTCTTTTTTCATCTCTCAGTAGTGCGACAGAGCTGCTGCTTGCAAAAGTCTATCCAGAAACTTCTAGCGACCATATAGAGATAAGTGAGTGGCTGGTCAGTGAAAAATTAGATGGGGTGAGAGCCTTCTGGAATGGAGAGAAGCTCTATTTTCGTAGCGGCAGAGAGATTAATGCTCCTGCGTGGTTTACTCAGGACTTTCCTCAACAGAAACTTGATGGTGAGCTCTGGATGAGGCGAGGAACTTTCTCAAAACTCTCGGGGATTGTGCGCAGAGAGGAGGGGGTAGATCACTCAGAGTCATGGAAAAAGATAAAGTATAAAATTTTTGAGTTGCCTGATGAGGTAGGAACTTTTATGCAACGGGCTGAAAAAATGGTCGCGTTGACAGAGCATCTGGAGATTCCATGGCTTACTCCTATTAAGCAGCATCAACTCAAATCTGAGGAAGAGTTATTTATATGGTTAGATCAAGTCGTTGCAGCAGATGGTGAAGGGGTAATGCTTCACCGTGCTAATTCACTCTATCACGCCGGAAGAAGCAGTGATCTTCTGAAGCTAAAAAAATGGCAAGATGCTGAAGCGACAGTGATAAAAATTTTGCCAGGTAACGGAAAATATAGCGAAATGATGGGAGCACTGTTAGTAGAAAATGGAGTTGGAAGACGCTTTAAAATTGGATCAGGTTTTAGTGACCGAGAGCGTCAAACGCCACCTTCGGTCGGCACTCTGATCACCTATAAATACACTGGAGTGACCAGTAGCGGGCTTCCTCGCTTCGCCTCATTTATGCGAATACGCAAACCGTTTTAAACTATTTACTAATGAATGCTGTAATTTAAACCTCAATGGGAATAAAAGAGTGGTCGATGCTGATCATTCTTTCGGTTTTATGGGGAGGGTCATTTTTCTTTGTTGAGATAGCTGTTTCTGAATTACCAACTTTAACTATAGTCTTAACTAGAGTCGCGCTTGCAGCCGTTGCGCTATGGTTGTTTATATTGATAACTGGTATTTATGTGCCCAGCTCATTAGCTGTGTGGGGAAGTTTTTTAATTATGGGGTTGTTGAATAATGTGTTACCTTTTTCGCTAATTGTATGGGGTCAAACTCACATCGCCTCCGGCTTGGCATCTATATTAAATGCCACGACTCCTCTGTTTACAGTTTTGGTGGCGAGCAGGCTGCTTCAAGATGAAAAAATTACAAGAAGTAAATTAGTTGGTGTGGTGATTGGTCTTTGTGGAACGGTCATAATGATTGGGCCTTCGGTATTAGATGGAATTGGAGTCAATGTGGTCGCTCAATTAGCAGTGTTAGGAGCGGCGCTATCTTATGCATTTGCTGGAGTCTATGGGCGCCGATTCAGAGCACAAAATATCAATCCTGTTGTGACAGCTGCGGGGCAAGTGACTGCTTCAGCGCTCGTTCTTCTTCCTGTTGTATGGATTATTGATGACCCTGCTAGTATCGTTACACCCACTATTCAGGCCGGGATGGCGCTTGCCGCATTAGCACTATTTTCTACAGCTATTGCATATGTACTCTATTTCAAAATTTTGGCATCGGCAGGTGCAACCAATCTGTTGCTTGTAACTTTTTTAATTCCCGTCTCTGCAATTTTGCTGGGGACACTACTACTTGGAGAGAGGTTGCAGCTTCCTCATATAGTAGGTATGGGAATCATTACAGTGGGGCTTGTCGCGATAGATGGTCGGTTTTGGATAAGAGGTGCTGAGTCTACATAAATATCTTAAATAGGCTCTAACTTAGCGTATCCCGCCACGAGCCATTTACTCCCAAACTCTGTAAAGTGGATCTGAATACGAGCCTGTGCGCCATTTCCTTCTACCATTAAGATGGTTCCATCTCCAAATTTAGAGTGACGGACTTGTTGTCCAGGATTAAGTCCTGTGCCTGACTCTGCAGCGTAACTAGCCTTTAAATTATCGCTCATCTGTTTTTTATAGTTTGGTCTATTTGAGTTATGGCGAGTTACTGGATATGATACGGTTGATCTTATCCTTACCTCCTCCAGTAACTCATCAGGGATCTCTCGGATAAAGCGAGATATTTTTGGGTAGTGTTCCTGTCCATAGAGTCGTCTACTTTCGGCATAAGTCATATACAGCTTTTGGCGCGCTCGGGTGATACCAACATAGCATAGTCTGCGCTCCTCTTCTAATTTATCTGGATCATTAGCAGACATTTTGTGAGGAAATAGCTCCTCCTCCATACCACTAAGAAAAACTTGAGGAAACTCTAAACCCTTAGCAGAGTGGAGGGTCATCATCTGTACGCAATCCTCCCACTCATCAGCTTGTCCCTCTCCAGCCTCTAGCGCTGCGTGAGTTATAAATTCATCAAGAATATTCAACTCACCTTCTTCAGGAGCAAATTGGCGTCCAGCATTTACCAACTCCTCTAGATTTTCTATTCGTCCACGCGCCTTCTCGCTTCCCTCTTTTTCATAGTGAGATTTTAGGGAGCTCTGTTTGATTGCTATGTCAATTTGCTCACTTAATATTTTATTTTTAGATGATGCTGACATTCTCTCTATTAGTTCAATAAATCCTTGTAAGGAGTTGCGCGCACGAGCGGTAAGCTGATCGCCTATCGTATGTTCAACTGCTGCCTGCCAGAGTGATATTTCTTGATTACGAGCATGATTGCGTACAATCTGCAGAGTACGTTCCCCAATGCCTCGAGTTGGTGTATTGACTACTCGCTCAAAGCCAGCATCATCATGTCGATGCGCCATCAGACGAAGATAAGCAAGCGCATCTTTTATCTCTGTCCGCTCAAAGAAGCGCATTCCACCGTAAATTTTATAGGGGATATTTGCGTTGAGCATCGCCTCCTCCAGCACCCGTGACTGCGCATTGGATCTATATAGAATAGCGTTATCACTGCGTGCTCCACCACTGTTGCTCCAGATCTCAATTTGATCAGCAATAAAACGCGCCTCATCAAGATCATTAAATGCAGAGTAGAGTTGAATCTGCTCACCATCTTTATCCTCTGTCCAAAGCTCCTTGCCCATACGAGTTTGGTTATTATCAATAAGTGCGTTGGCAGCATTTAGTATATTTGCAGTAGAGCGATAGTTCTGCTCCAAACGCAGTGTCTCAGCCCCAGGGAAGTCGCGACCAAAGTTGCGAATATTCTCAACCTCAGCTCCCCTCCATCCATACACTGAATTGTGAGTTACTATGCCGTTAGCAATAAAGTTATGGGTATTTTCCACATCTATATCGTACACATTTCTATTAGCGTGAGACTGTTCGATTTTAGTGACTGTATCGTAACTTCCATCCTCTGTGATAATTGACATCCCTTCACGGATGGCAGCAGCTTGAATGAACGGAAGAGAGTTCGGTAATATATGTGCTTTTAAAATAATATCACCCTCAATGATCGTCTTGAGTTGGTGAGCAGATTTCATAATAGATGTGAAAGATTTGTTACAAGTTTCATGACGCCAACTTTTTGAATTTTTCTTGGCATCTCTTACAGAGAATCCCGCAGCCTCTATTTTCTCTCTTCTCTCTGCATCATTACCCACTACAGAGATTCGATGCATAGGCATTCGAGCTCCTCTTCGTTCTCCGCATAAGGTGACAACTATATTTGACCGATTAGAATTTCTGCTTTGTGGTCGATGGTGGGGTTGATCAAAGTTTAGCCCATTCTCTTCGAGTAGTCGTAATGCACCTATTTTAGAATCTATCGTATCAAAAACATGTTTAATAAAAGATTCTTCATGAGCAAGACCGTTGGCACTACGCTGTTTGCGAGGAGTGAAAGGGAGTGTCGGGATTTGGTACTGTAGAGATGTGATGGTCTCATCTATTCTTGCCTCATTTTCACTATCATGAGCTCGAATAATCCAGAGTGCGTCAGCATGTTCCTGTACTGAGCGAATCATATATCCAAGCTTGCTGTGTTTAATAGCGTTGGTATGAACTTTGGTGATACCTATTCTAAAACCAACTTTCTTTTTGTACATGAGATAGAGAAAGTGTTTTTGTGGCGCTTCATCTTGAATGTATCCAGCGAAATGAGTATGCTCTTTAGTACTAGTGAGTTTTCTGCCAGAGGAGGTATGGAGCGTGATTAGTTGACCGCTAAATTTTTTCTTATAACAGCGGGTAACTGTTGCGAGCGCAAAGTCTCCTCTGCCATGCCCTGACAATACTTTATCTCCCACTTTAATATTTTCTATATTTCTGCTGTTGCCGTCCTCTACTGTTATTTTGGTCCCAGAGATCAGGCACTGATCGTCATCACCAACTACAAAGACAGAACCGCTCTCACCAGCTAATAGCCTGATCCAAGCGTATTGCACCTTATTGGTATCTTGAAACTCATCGACTAAAATATGACTAAAGCGGTTACGATAGTGGGCGAGTAGCTCTGGATTATTGAGCCACATCTCATGCGCGCGCAGTAGTATCTCAGCAAAATCTACTAGCCCACCTCGTTGACACGCTGCCTCATAATTGATGTAAAGATCGACCATCTTAGTGAGATAGAAATCGTGATTCGTCTCAATCTGGTGTGGGCGCAGCCCCTTATCTTTCTGCCCGTTGATGAACCACTGGCTCTGTTTTGGTTTCCAGCGATCTTTATCAAGATCCATATCTTTGCTAAGACGGCGAATTAGACGAAGTTGATCTTCGCTATCTATAATCTGAAAATTTTGTGGGAGGTTAGCCTCTTGCCAGTGACTTCTAAGTAGGCGATGAGCGAGTCCATGAAATGTTCCCACCCAGAGGTTGTGAGTTGGGATATCGAGTAACGACTCTATTCGCCCCTTCATCTCTTTCGACGCTTTGTTGGTAAAGGTGACCGCAAGGATCGCCCAAGGCGAAATTTTCTCTGCCTCAATCAGCCAAGCGATACGGTGAACCAGAACCCGCGTCTTGCCGCTGCCAGCCCCTGCCAACACCAGACTGTTTTTAGCTTCAGTCGTCACCGCCTCACGCTGGGCACTATTGAGAGGTTTTATAATATCGGTGACATCTTCCATTGAGGATATTATACCGTATGCTCGGCTCAGTCTAAACGATTGTATTGCTCTATTCTCTTTATATCGTGAGTGCTAGAAAAATAACGGGGTATTATGAATTTTTAATGGTTACTATGATGTCGTTTTATGATATCATGACAACCTATGAACAGTAAGCAAAAAAAGATATTTAAAGCCATTTTTACTGATCCAATAAACGGAAACTTAGAGTGGAGAAAAATAGAGTCTCTTCTCAAGTCATTAGATGCAGAAGTAGTAGAGGGCAGTGGGTCACGAGTGACCTTTTTACTGAATGGTTGCCGTAAAGATTTTCACCGTCCTCACCCAAGTAAAGAGGCGTTGCGCTATAGAGTAATTGATGTGCGAGAACTATTAAATGATGCAGGAGTAAAGTTATGAATACGATGCGCTATAAAAACTATATTGCGAAGATTGAATATGATGATATCGATAAAATATTTGTTGGACATATAGTAGGTGTAAAAGAGTCGGGAGGTTTTCACGGCGCTAATGTCGAAGCACTGGAAGAGGCATTTCACGAAGCTGTTGAACATTATTTAGAGGTTTGCAGGAAATTAAAAACCTCGCCCAAAAAGAGCTACTCAGGTAGGTTGATGCTAAGACTCACACCAGAGAGGCACGCAGCGATCGCAACTTCTGCGGAGGCTCACGGAAAGAGTATCAATCAGTGGGTAAGCGATCTCTTGGGTCGAGAGGCTTATGTTTAGTTTTTTTCAATGCCTCAATCTCCGACACATCGTTAGGGTGTGATGCTCTCCAGCGCTGGCGGTCTTGGCGAATTTTCTCTAAGTGATCGCTGATATTTTCTGAGGCGAGTTTTACCCCAAAACCGTCTGCTACTTTCCGCTCTGAGGAGTGGTAATCGAAGATCTGATCAAGCACCAAATCCCCTAGCTCTTTTTTATAGTGCGAGGATTCCCAGTACCACTGCATGGCGGTTTCGCTGTCACCAAGTGCGGGAACCACCTCGGTGGTGTAGTGGTTGTAGCCAGAGAAGTCCCACAGCGCAAATGGACTCTTGCCCTGTCCAGCAGCGACGGATTCATTTAAAGCGACCAGTTGGCGCTTCCACTGCTCCCACTCACTCCACAATCCAGCGACTGATAAAGCTTCCCACTGTCTAGCATGACAAGGGTAGATGAAAATTTTTAGATCAATATTGTCACGGTAAGCGGTGGCTAATAATTTTTTGTAGTGATTAAGTGTCGAATCCCCGCCTTTATTATCAGTGAATGAGAAATCTTTATAACTGCTGTTAATATAGCTTTTTTCATTGGAGAGAAAATCAGCTCGATGGTTTGTCATATCTTCTATAAGCCGCTGAGGATTGTATTCACCATGCAGTAGAAGCTCTGGCGTTTCATCTTGCTTCCAGAGCGTCTTAATACTTGCAGCAATACTATCTAATGAGGCGATCACTGCAAGATCAGCAGATAACCAATTTTTATTTTGTGCTGCGCCCTCTACAGAAACTGATAATCTCTCCTCAGTGAATGTGGGCGATACCTGATCTGCATGTTTAAACTGCCGCAAGCCAAGACCCAGCACTACCTGCTTTAAAGGTGTGATTGCATGGGTATGTTGAAAGTAGCGTAATGCCTCATAAATAGAGCTGCCAGAGAGGGAGAGGTTGTATTTTTTTTCGCCATCTAATGCAGGGTGGATAGGATCCATGCCGCGTTCACCTCGGGAACTCCCTAGAAAAATAGTGCTCGGCATCATCTCCTGAACAGCGATCGCTTTTGCCATATAAGCATGGCTAGAGAAAGCGGGCTTATTGGCATTGACCCCCTCGATAATGGGGCCACCATACAACGCATAGGGGTCGATCAGGCGGTTAAAGCCAATCAGAGTCACTCCTATGATTGGAATCGCGATGACAAAAAATTTCAGGTAGCTGCGGAAAATCGGATGTTCTTTTGTATGTTTCATGGTATATTTGCCTATATCTTTTCTGATGTATTTAATTGTATATTTAATTGGTGTCAATATTGGAGGTTAGAGGTGAAAGCCATATCACTAAAACTATCGGAGCGTGAGCTCCAGTTAAGTAATGAATCCGCTGAGTATTTGGGGATCAACCGCTCACAATTTATTCGTCTTGCCATTGAGCGTGAATATCGTCGAGTTAAAAGAGCACGGATGGCTGTAGCGATGGCAGAGATGTCGAGAGATCCGAAATTTATAGCGGAGTTCAACCACTGGGAAGAGGGAACAATTAGCGATGGGATTGCTGATGAGGAGACCGAGGGCTGGTTTACCCTGCCTGAAGTAAAGAGTGCGGCTAAGGAGGCTGTATAATGGAGCAGGGGGATATTGTGATTGCTCGGCTCGATCCGGCAAAAGGCGGAGAACTTGGAAAAAAACGCCCAGTAGTGGTCTTGACGGCGAGTGATTTTCTCCAAGCAGAGCCATCTGTACTCTTTATCTGCCCATTGATGAGTAGCTTCGACCCAGCATACCGAGAATTTCTGATACCGATCCATGCGCGTAGTGGGTTGGATCGAGATAGTTATGCTGCCATTACCCAGTGCCGCACCATTAGTCGAGGAAGAATTTTGGCGCAGGAGCAAGTATTTGCTCACTGCACCCCAATGGAACTCTCGACAATTCTGGATCATCTGCTACTGATGGTTAATGCGGATGAGATACTAAACATCACTAGAACTGAAAATAGAGAAATTCACTAACGCGTGTCAGCCCTAGTACAGCAAGCACGAAAAGGGCTGCGGTGAAGAGTGCCCAGAGTCGGGTAGGGCGCCATTCTAGCCAGCGATAATTCAAGCGTTTAATCTCGCCCTGATAAGTTTCAAAAGCGGGGCGATAACGGCGCATGAGCTGTTGGGTATTGGGGAATGCGACTGAGATTAGGAGTAGGCCCACAATCCAGCCAACTCCAGCGTATGGATCACTACCAAATACATTGTTTTGGAAAAAGCCATTAAAGGCTACCCCGTGAGAGAGTAGCCACTCTTCAGCGCCTCCAAATCTTCCAATTAATCTTTCGGATATAGAAAAGCCATTTAGTCCAAACATTGATTTAAAGTCCC
>Ga0209657_1001219_pt1 | contig 15804 bp, 17 predicted proteins | sample SaaInlV_100m_DNA_FD_184650 | JGI IMG/M metagenome (GOLD analysis project Ga0209657, IMG submission 184650) | Marine microbial communities from expanding oxygen minimum zones in the Saanich Inlet - SI037_S3LV_100m_DNA (SPAdes) (version 2) | ecosystem: Environmental > Aquatic > Marine > Intertidal... | reverse complement strand
CTGAGGATGAAGAGTCTAAAAGACTAACTTTCTCTCAAGCAGCAACTGGTGCTTCAGGTATAGAAACACTTTTATCTTTAAGCTTAGAGCTGTATCACAATGGATCAGTCAAACTTGAAACTATAATTCAAGCTTTAACTTCTAGTCCCGCAAAAATTTTAGGTATTAATAAAGGAAATCTTTCAATAGGCAATGATGCAGACTTTTGTGTGGTTGATTTAGATAAACCATGGATTGTAAAAAAAGAAAACTTAGTTTCAAAATCTAAAAATACTTCAATTGAGGATAAAAAACTACAAGGTAAAGTAACTAATACATTTGTAAAAGGTAAGGAGTTATTTAAAGTATAACGATGGAATATTTTGCAATAGGTATTATTTCTTACCTTATGGGATCTATTCCATTTGGTTTGATTTTAACAAGAGTTTTTTTAAAAAAAGATATTCGAGATATAGGATCTGGTAATATAGGTGCTACTAACGCACTAAGAACTGGTAACAAGCTGATAGGATTTACAACACTTATATTGGATATATCAAAAGCAATAATTCCTGTTATTTATGTTAAAATAAATTTTCCAGAATTGATATTTATTGCTTCATTATGTGCATTTTTAGGACATGTATTTCCAATTTGGCTTAAGTTCAAAGGTGGAAAAGGTGTCGCCACATATGTTGGAATTTTGTTTTCTATAAATATCTTATTAGGAACAATTTTTATAATAAGTTGGATAGTTATATTTGTATTAACTAAATATTCATCATTGTCGTCAATAATTGGGGCTATATCTATACCTTTATACCTTTTGCTAAATGGACAAAGCAATAATGTTATTTTTTTTATAATAATGTTTGTTTTGATCTTTTTTACACATAGAGAAAATATCAAACGATTGAAAAATAAAGAAGAAAGTAAGACTAAAATTTATTAATTTGACTATCAAATTCTTTTAAGTAGTTTGTTGAATTATGAATCTAGTCATAGTTGAAAGTCCTGCTAAAGCAAAAACCATAAACAAATATCTTGGTGATAATTATACTGTTTTAGCAAGCTATGGTCATATAAGAGATTTACCTTCTAAAAATGGGTCCGTAGATCCTGATCAAAACTTTAAAATGGAATGGGAAGTTGATAGTTTTTCAAAAAAATATTTAAAAGAGATCACTGATGCTGCAAAAGATTCTTCTAAAATTATTTTAGCGACAGACCCCGATCGTGAAGGCGAAGCTATTGCATGGCATGTAAAGGAATACTTGGATGAAAAAAAACTTTTAAAAGATAAAGAAGTTGAGCGTGTTGTGTTTAATGAAATTACAAAAAAAGCTGTTACATATGGAATTGAAAACCCAAGACAAATAGAACCTTTGTTGGTAGATGCTTATATGGCAAGAAGAGCTTTAGATTATTTAGTTGGTTTTAATATTTCACCAATTCTGTGGACAAAGTTGCCAGGATCAAAATCAGCAGGTAGAGTTCAGTCTGTAGCTTTAAAACTTATTACAGAGAGAGAGCATGAAATTGAGTCTTTTAATCCAGAAGAATTTTGGACACTGACAGTAAATTTTCAAGACAATAAAAAAAACTCAATCGACGCAAGTATATCTCAACTTAATGGAAATAAAGTTGAAAAATTTTCATTTAGAAACAAAACTGAAATAGATAAAGCAATTGAGAATATCAAAGATAAAAAATTTGATATAACTGACATTGCAGCGAAAGTGGTTAACAGAAACCCCTCTGGCCCATTTACTACTTCTACATTGCAACAGGTAGCTTCAAGCAGACTAGGTTTTGGTGCATCAAGAACAATGCAAATTGCTCAAAGACTTTATCAAGGAATTGAAATTGATGGTGAAACAATAGGTTTAATTACATATATGAGAACAGATGGTACAAACTTATCAGCTGATGCAATTACAGATTTTAGAGATTATATAAAAAGTGAGTATGGAAAAGAATACCTTCCAGATAGCCCTCTAAATTACTCTGGAAAAAAAGCTAAAAATGCTCAAGAAGCTCATGAAGCTATAAGACCTACAGATATTAGTAGATCGCCAGAAACTGTTAAGAAATATTTAAGTTCAGATCAACAAAAACTCTATAATTTAATATGGAGTAGAGCTCTATCATCACAAATGGAGACTGCAAAATTTGATAGAAGCACAATAACCATAACTTCAAAAGATGGAGACACTATATGCAAAACAAGTGGTTCTGTTTTAAAATTTGATGGTTATTTAAAAGTATTTCCAAGCCCGAGTAAAGATGATGATGAAGCAATCTTACCAGAAATGTTTAAAGGACCAATAAACATTGAAGCTCTTTTTGATGAACAGCACTTTACACAACCACCTCCAAGATATTCTGAAGCAAGCCTTGTAAAAAAATTAGAAGAGCTTGGTATTGGTAGACCATCAACATATGCAAGCATAATTTCAACAATTGCTAATCGTGGCTATGCTGAGATTGTTAATAAAAGATTTTTTCCAACTGATCGTGGAAAATTAATATCAGCCTTTTTAGAAAAATTATTTTCTAAATATGTAGATTATAATTTTACTGCTAGCTTAGAGGATCAACTAGATGAGATTACAACTGGAAAAGAAAGTTGGATAAAAGTTTTAGAAATGTTTTGGAAAGATTTTAATAATAATGTTTCTGAGGTTAAAGAAAAGAGAACCAGAGAAGTTTTAGACCTGTTAAATGATAGTCTTGGAACATTAATTTTTGACAAAGACTCTGATGGAAAAGTTGTAAGAAAATGTCAATTGTGTGAAACAGGTTCATTAAGCTTAAAAAATAGTTTTAGAGGTGGTGCTTTTATTGGGTGCTCAAATTATCCTGAGTGTAAATTTACAAGACCATTATCTAAGGCAAAGGCTGCTGCGCAAGCTCAACTAGCTGAACCTAAATTTATAGGTAAACATGAAAATGGTAATGATATATATTTAAAAAATGGAAGATTTGGTCCTTACTTACAGTATGAAAAAGTTTTAGAAGAACATACAGAAGAAAAAATTGCCAAGAAAAAAAAGAAAACAAAAAAAGCTAAAACAGATGTTAATGAACTTTTAAAGAATGTTTCAATACCTAAAGGTTTAAAATTAGAAACTATTAATTTAGAAAAAGCTCAATTTTTATGCTCATTACCAAAATCACTAGGTCTTAATCCTGAAAATCAAAAAGATATTACGTTAAATACTGGAAGATTTGGTCCCTATTTAAAATGTGAAAATAAATCAGCAAGAATAGAAAATATAGAAGAAATATTTTCAATAGGTTTAAATAGAGCGATAACATTGATAGCTGAAGCTAAACCTGGACGAATGTCTTCATCAATTATTAAAGATTTAGGTGAACACCCAGAGGATAAAAAACCAGTTAGAGTTATGAAAGGTCAATATGGACCATATATTAAATATAAATCATTAAATGCAACAATTCCTGAGGAAAAAGACCCTACTGAATTAACAATGGAAGAAGCTTTAATCCTTATTGAGAAAAGAATAGAATACGATAAAACTAAAAAAGGTAAAAAAACTAAAAAAAAGAAAAAAAAATGAAAAATTTGCTGCTAGTATTTTTTTTAATCCTATTCACTACAAATATATCTTATTCAAAAGAAAAAAGTTGCCAAGGTATGAAAAAACTATCTAAAGCTTTTTTGGCTTGTAAGGCAGGTTCTATAAAAAAAGGAACCGTTGAAAAAGCAGGTAATTTAAAAAATGGTGTTAAAAAATTAGGTAGTGGATTGGTTAAACCTTTTAAAAAGAAAGATTAGATATATGAATTATGATGATAAGATTACAGAGTTAAAAATTGTATTGCCTGAAGCAAAAGCTCCTGTAGGATCCTATGTTGCAACAAAAATAGTTGGAAAATTATTATATGTGTCAGGTCAAATTTCTATAGATTCAAATGGAGACCTTATCAAAGGTAAGGTTGGTAAAGAACTTACTACAGAGGATGCGTATAAAGCTGCAGAAAGATGTGGCCTAAGTATTATAGCTCAAGTTAAAAAAGCATGTGACGGCGACCTTTCAAAAATTAAATCATGTGTAAAATTAACTGGATTTGTCAACTCTACCGAAGATTTTATCGAACAACCAAAAGTTATTAATGGAGCCTCTGATCTTATTGCGTCAATTTTTGGTGATGCTGGAATGCACACAAGAGCTGCAGTAAGCACTAATAGCTTGCCACTTGGAGTTTCTGTTGAAGTTGATGCAATTTTTCAGTTAAATTAAAACTTATCTACCAATTCCAAAATACTTAAATCCAAGTGAAGTAATTTTTTCTGAAGAAAATATATTTCTCATATCATAAATCTTAAGTTTTTTTGTAGTTGATAGCTTTTTAAAATTTATAGATTTAAAGTCATTCCACTCTGTATGAACAATTATTAAGTCTGAATTTTTCATAGCATTATTAATAGAGTTAGAGCACGAAACATTTTTAAATTTATCAAACTCATGTTTGTGTCCTGTTGGATCATAATATTTTATTTTAGCCCCACGCTTAGCAAGATAGGGTATCATTTCAAGACTTGAAGAATCTCTCATATCATCCGTATTAGCCTTAAAAGTTACTCCTAAAAAACAAATATTTTTATTTTTAATTTTATTGTTCAATATCTGATTTACTCTTTTTAGTAATAATTGTGATCTTTGTTTATTGGATTTAATAACACTTTTTATAACTGATAAATCTATTTTGAACTTATCAGCCGTAGAAACTATTGCTTTTGTATCTTTTGGAAAACATGAACCACCATAAGCAGGTCCAGCTCTTAAAAAACGACTACCTATACGTTTATCCAACCCTATACCTATAGAAATATCCTCAACATCAATTTCTACTTTTTCACAAAAATTTGCAATTTCGTTAATAAAAGTAATTTTAGTAGCTAAAAAAGCATTTGATGCATATTTTATCAACTCAGCAGCTCTTCTATTTGTAGAAATATACTTCGCACCTTTTGAAATTAATGGTGCGTAAAGGTTTTTTAATATTAAGTTAGATTTTTTATCATTTGAGCCAACCACCACTCTATCAGGGTAAATAAAGTCTCTGATAGCCTCACCTTCTCTTAAAAATTCAGGATTTGATACTACTGAAAATTTATTTTTTGAAATTTTTTTAGATATAATTTTTTCAAGCTCATCACCAGTGGTAACTGGCACAGTAGATTTAGTTATTATTATCTTAAATTTATTTATGTATTTAGATATCTCTCTACCCACAGAAAAGACCTGGCTAAGGTCAGCACTGTTTCCATTTTTTCTTGTTGGAGTGCCAACACAAATAAATATTATATCTGATTTCTTAATAGAGTTTTTTAAATCTGTTGAAAAATTAAGTCTTTTATTTTTATAATTTTTTAAAACAATTTCCTCTAGACCTGGCTCATAAATAGGGATCATCCCCTTTTTTAGATTGTTTATTTTATTTATATCTTTATCGACACAAATCACATCATTTCCTAAATCAGAAAAACAAACTCCACTTACAAGACCAACATAACCAGTTCCTATCATGCATATTTTCATAATTTTGCAATTTCTTTAGATGAGTTGATATAACCGTTCATTGTACCACAATCCAGATACTTGCCTAAAAAGTTATGAGCTATAAATTTTTCATTATTTTGGATCAAAGCTTGTATAGCATCAGTAATATGAATTTCCCCACTATTTCCTGGTTTTGTATTTTTAAGCATTGAAAAAATAGATTTTGGCAAAATGTATCTACCAATAACAGCTTTATTTGATGGAGCTTCTTTTATAGTCGGCTTTTCAATAACGCCATTTATTAAATAATCAATTTTATTTAATTTTTTATTTAATTTATAAATGCCCCATCGCGATACAGTTTTTTTATTGACTGTCATACTGGCCATAACTGATGCTTTATATTTCTTATGAGAATTAATCATAGACTTTGAGCAGTTTTTTTTTACAATTAAGTCATCAGGCAATAACATTAGAAAATATTTGTCTTTAATTAATTTCTTTGCTTTTAAAACAGCATCACCTGTTCCCTTGGGCTTGTTTTGATAAACAAATTTAATCATTTTTCGATATTTTAAGATTTTTTTATATTCATTAATAATTCTTGGATCTTTTTTTTTCTTAATTAAACTTTTATAAAATCTATCATTGTAGAAATAGTTTTTAATCATTACTTTTTTTTTAGAAATAATGAAGATTATTTCTTTTATACCTGCTTCAATACATTCTTGAATTATGTATTCAAGACCAGGTTTACCATTAATAGGTAAAAGCTCTTTAGCAAAAATACTGGTTAAGGGTAACAATCTAGTACCAAGTCCAGCTAATGGAATAATTGCTTGTTTAATCATTTAAATGTTTTACTTATTAAATATTTTAATACAAATGAAAATTTTATTAAACAATCATACTTTAAATAGTAAATTAAGGCCCTTTGATGATATTGGGTTTATTCCTACAATGGGAGGAATTCATGAGGGTCATTTATCTCTAATTAAAAGATCAAAAAAACTTTGTAAAAATACATTGGTAAGTATTTTTGTCAATCCCAAGCAATTTAATAATAAAAAAGATTTCAAAACATATCCATCTAATATTAAAGATGATTTAAAAATTTTAAGAAAGATTAAAGGAATTGACTTTGTTTATATTCCAAAATTTAAAGATATTTACAATTCTAAAAGAAAATCAATAATTACAATTAAAAAAAAGGATAAGATTTTATGTGCAAAATTCAGAAAGGGTCATTTTGAAGGAGTGTTAGATGTAATGGATAGATTAACAAATTTAATTAAACCCAATAGGATTTTTATGGGTAAAAAAGATTATCAGCAATTATTTTTGGTTAAAAGATTTATTGAAAATAAATACTCAACTAAAATAATTGGCTGTAAAACTATTAGAAACAAGAATAAACTTGCTCTATCTTCTAGAAATTACTTACTTGATAAAGATGATTTGGTTATTGCTGGTAAATTATCTGAAGAATTTTCTCTTCTTAAAAGAAAAATAAAAAATAAAAAAAATATTAACAAATTTTTAACAGAGGAAAAAAGAAATATACAAAAAATATTTAATGTTAAAATTGAATATTTAGAACTTAGAAATGAAAAAAACTTACTACTATCTAACAAATCTTCACAATCCAAAATATTTGTCTCTTATTACTTTAAAAATATTAGATTTATTGATAATTTTTAATCTTATAAAAAATAAGCACCCACACCTAAAAAAGAAACAAACCCTATTACATCAGTTATTGTTGTGACAAAAACACTTGATGCAATTGCAGGATCAATATTCATTTTTTTTAAAGTGACAGGTACCAAAATACCAAAGAGTCCTGCAATTATCATTGTTAGTATCATCGATATAGAGATTATCATTGATAAGATGTTATCTTGAAACCAAATTTGAACTATAAAAGCACTAATAGCTGCAAAAATAATTCCATTTAAAATACCAATTGTAAATTCTTTCATAACATTTGAAGAAAAGTTATTTTCAGTCAAATCATTTGTTGCAATTGTTCTAATTGTAACTGCTAAGGTTTGCATACCTGCATTACCTCCCATTGAAGCCACTATTGGCATTAAAAAAGCTAACACAACCATTTGCTCAATAGTTGCTCCAAATAAACTAATGAACCATGTTGCTAAAAATGCAGTAAATAAATTTAGTAAAAGCCAATTGAATCTTCTTTTTGTTTTTGTAATTACACCATCGGTAATTTCTTCATCACCTACCCCAGCTAATCTTAATACATCTTCTTCAGCTTCTTCTTTAAGAACAGTCAAAATATCATCACTCATTATCATTCCAACAAGCTTATTATTCTTATCTACTACAGCTGCAGAATTAAGATTATAATTTTCAAATAGATTACCAACTTCTTCTTTGTCCATATCTACAGGTATTAATAATTGTGACTCTGACATTATAGAAACCATCTTTGCATCTCTTGAAGTGGTTAAAACTCTAGAAGATGGAACAGTACCAATAGGTTTAAACTCTTCATTAATAATAAATATTTCTAAAAATTCTTCAGGTAGGTCCTTGTTTTCTCTAAGATAGTCAATTGTTTGACCTACAGACCAATTACTAGGAATGGCTGTAAATTCTCGCTGCATTAGTCTAGCAGCTGTATCTTCTGGATAACTTAAACTTTCTAATAAAGCAAAACGATCTTTAGGAGGTAAAGAACTTAAAATACTATTTTTGTCCGCCTCTGGTACATTTTCTAAGATGGATATAGCATCATCAGACTCTAAATTTGTTAAAATTGTAACTATAGAGTCAGAAGAAAGATAGGTAATAATTTCTGTCTGAATAGATTCGTTAAGTTCTACAAAAACTTCGGGGTCAATATTGAAATTATTTAGTTTTATTAAACTTTCTCTATCACTTTGATTTAAGTGTTCAATAATGTCCGCAGCATCCGCAGGGTGCATTTCCTTAAAAGAATTCGTAATAAATAAAGCGTCATTATTTGCAATTTTGGAAGTAACAACTTTTATATATTCCTTATTGAATTCAAAATTAACTTTTTTATCTTTTATTTTTTTAACTAAAGACATAAATCTACCTATAATTTAGATTTGCACTATTAATAGATAATTAAGATAATACAATTTATAAATGAATATAGAGATCAAAAAGTCAATAAAACCAGTAAATTATTTTGAGGCAATAAATCTTTTAGAAGAAAGATTGCAAAGACTATATGAGAAAAAAGAAAATGAACTTATTTGGACTTTATCACATAATGAGATTTATACGGCGGGTACTAGCTATAATAAAAATGAAATTATTGATAAATCTATTAAAGTTATTGAAACTAATCGTGGAGGAAAAATCACATGCCACGCCCCAGGTCAATTAATTTGTTATTTTGTAATAGACCTTAGAGAAAAAAAAGATGTGAGAAAATTTATCTCTATTTTAGAAAAAACTATTAAAGATACTTTAAAATTTTTTAAGATCGATACTTTTGCAGATAAAAAAAATATTGGAATTTGGCACCAAAAAAACAATCAAATAAAAAAAGTTGCAGCTATAGGTGTAAGAGTTACTAAGTGGATCGCTTACCATGGATTTGCTATAAACATTAACAATAACCTTGATCAATACAAAAAGATTATTCCATGTGGAATTTTAGATAAGGGAGTAACAAATTTAGAAGAAATTAAAAATCAAGATTACTCTAATCTGGAAAATATATTGGTTGAAAATCTTATTTTTAATCTAAAAATCTAAGTCTTTTTGTTTTTAATAATTTTTTAAAATAATCTGGCAATAAAGCTGTGTAAGTGTGCTTGATATCATTTGCTATAAATCTTATCTGATATGAATGGAGCATTAAATTTTTATTAATCCCTTTAAATGAATTAGATAATTTATACTTTACGTCACCAAAAATTGGTTGCCCAACAGCATATAATTGTTTTCTAAGTTGATGCTTTCGTCCTGTTATTGGTTTTAGCTCAATCAAAGAAGCTTCAGAATTTTTATCCAATACTTTGTATAATGTTTTGGCTTTTTCAATAATTTTTTTTTCTCCATCATATCGTATAAGATCATCATTCCATTCACCAGAATCTATTTCAAGTTCACCATGACAAATAGCTAGGTATGTTTTATGAACTTTACGTAATCTAAATAAAGATGTTAATAATTGTGCACTTTCTCTAGTTTTAGCCATTATAAAAACTCCTGAAGTATCTTTATCTAGTCTATGCACAGAATATGGTTTGGTACCTTGAAAAATTTCGCTTTTAGCAAAAATATCAACAAGGTTCTTTTTTGATTTAGTTCCACCTTGGACTGAAATTCCTGCACTTTTATTAAGAACTATAAAATTTTCATTATTATCAATAATTTGATCTTCATTAGATTTGATAATATCTTTTGATGGTTCAAATTTGATTTTTTTTTGAACTATTGCTTCTTTAAAGTCTATGTTAAACAAATTTACCTCATCATTTGTTTTAATTTTTTGTGAACTTTTAACTTTTTTTTTATTTAACTTGACTTTGCCCGCTCGTAAATATTTTTCAATTAAACCTTGAGGGATTTTGCCTAGAGTTAATCTTATCCATCTATCAATACGCATATCATTACACGTTGAATCAACGATGTAAGACTTTTTCATGATTTAAGATTTAGGCTGTAGCTTGTTTCGTTTCTTCAGCTTTAGGTGTTTCTTTAGTTGTATCTTTTTTCTTTTTATCCACTCTTCTTGCTTCAACGTCTCTATCAACAAATTCTATGATAGCCATGGGTGCATTATCACCATATCTAAATCCAGCCTTGATAATTCTTGTATACCCACCATTTCTTTTTTCATATCTTTTTGAAAGAGTTTTTTTCACTTTATTAGCAGATTTGATATCTTGAAGCTGAGAAACTAACATTTTTGTAGTTTGCAAAGTTTCTTTTTTACCTAATGTTATAATTTTGTCAGCTTGAGGTTTTAAAAATTTTGCTTTTGGCAAAGTAGTTTTAATTTGCTCGTATTTTATTAAAGAATTTAACATATTCTTTAAAAGAGCCTTTCTATGTTCAGAAGTTCTGTTTAACTTCTTATTTCCCATTCCGTGTCTCATTAGATAGCTTCCTCTAACTTTTTAGACATTTCTGCTATATTGTCAGGCGGCCAATTTGGAATTTCCATACCTAAATATAACGACATCCCAGTCAAAACTTCTTTAATCTCGTTTAATGATTTTCTTCCAAAATTTGGTGTTCTAAGCATTTCACCTTCTGATTTTTGCACTAAATCACCAATGTAAATTATACTATCATTTTTCAGACAGTTCATAGATCTTACAGAAAGCTCAAGTTCATCAACTTTTCTTAATAAGTTCTTATTAAACTCGGGTTCTTTAGAAACTTCTTTTATAGGAGCTTCAACAGGTTCATCAAAATTAACAAACATTTTTAATTGGTCTTGAAAAATTCTTGCTGAGTAAGCTACTGCGTCTTCCGCAGATATAGATCCATTAGTTTCAACTTCCATTATTAGCTTGTCATAATCTAGAGCTTTACCTTCTCTAGCTGTACTTATTGAATACGAAACTTTTTTAACTGGACTATAAAGTGAGTCTATCGCTATAAGACCTAAAGGTGGCTCTTCTGGTTTATTCAAATCAGCTGGAACATAACCTTTGCCAGTACCCACGTTCATTTCCATGTGGAAATTTGTATTTTCATCAAGATTGCAAATAACTAAATCAGGATTTAAAATTTCAACATCTGCTACAGGCGCAATGTCAGAAGCTTTAATTTCTCCTGGTCCTTTAGCATCTAAAATAAGTTTTTTTGTTCCTTCAGAATTAGATTTCAAAGCTAGAGATTTAACGTTTAAAACTATATCAGTAACATCTTCTCTAACACCTTTAATAGAAGTAAATTCATGTAAGACACCATCAATTTGAATTGAGGTAACTGCAGCACCTCTTATTGAGGATAATAAAATTCTTCTTAATGAATTTCCTAAAGTTAATCCATAACCTTTTTCTAATGGTTCAGCGATTATTTTAGCATGAGTTAAGTCATCACTAATTTGTACATCTAATTTTGATGGTTTAATTAATGACTTCCAATTTTTAATATTAACATTTTCGACTTCCATTAAACTCTCCTTTTCTTTGGTGGTCTAGTTCCATTATGGGGCATGGGTGTTGTATCTTTAATTGATAAAATTTTGAAACCTCTAGCCTGCAAAGCTCTTAGAGCAGTCTCACGTCCAGAACCTGGGCCTTTTACCTCAACAGATAAAGTTTTCATTCCAAATTCTAATGCTTTTGATGCAGCTGCATCCGCAGCAATTTGAGCTGCATAAGGAGTTGATTTTCTTGACCCCTTAAAACCTTTTTGTCCAGCAGATGCCCAAGAAATTACATTGCCATTAGTGTCAGCAATAGAGATGATTGTATTATTAAATGTAGATTGAACATAAGCAATCCCATTTAAAATATTTTTTTTAATTTTTTTCTTTTTTGAATATGAGCTTTTATTACTTTTTTTTGAAGACTTTTCTACCTTCTGATCTTTATTTTCAACTTTATCAGCTTTAGCCATAATTATTTTTTAGTTGGTGTTAATTTTTTTCCTGCAATAGCGATAGCTTTACCTTTTCTAGTTCTCGCATTACATCTTGTTCTTTGACCTCTAACAGGTAATTTTTTTCTATGTCTGGTTCCTCTATAACAAGCAAGATCAATTAATCTTTTAATAGTCAAAGAATAATCTCTTCTAAGATCACCTTCCACTTTAAAATTAGCATCTATATATTCTCTAATTTTTAATATTTCATCATCTGTTAATTCATTAATTCTTTTTGCTTTAGGAATTTCTAATGAAGAACAAATTTGATTTGAAAACTTATCACCAATTCCATAGATATAAGTTAAACCTATGTGAACAAGTTTATTTTGTGGAATATTTATACCTGCGATACGAGCCATAGTTTTTGTGATAATTTGTGCCTTTTATATAATAAGATTATCTAAAGTCAACGTCTTAAACATTGATAAAATCATCAATTTTCCTTGTTATTTCATCGATTTCAAGTGTTCCATCTATCTCTTGAAAGTTTGGATTTTTTGACAGAAAATTAAGAACGGGTTCTGTTGTTTTTGTGTAAATATCATACCTAGACATAATGGTCTCAAGATTATCATCTTTTCTTTTAACAAAAAATTCCTTACCACATGGATGAAGTTCTATTTCTTCAATATTAAAAAATTCGTTTAGCGTTAAATTGCACTTATCACAAGTAACTCTCCCTATAATCCTTTTTTCTAGAATTTCACGAGGTACTACTAAAGAAATTATCAAATCTATTTTTTGATTATATTCTTTCAAAATCAAATCTAGATTATTGGCTTGATCTATACTTCTGGGGTAACCATCAAAAATAATTCTATCTCTAAATTTTAAATTTAAAATTGTTTTTTTAAGTAACTCATTGACAATTTCATCTGAAACGAAGTTTCCTTTTGAAATAATGGCTTCTATTTCTACTCCTAAATTTGAATTTTTTTTAGCCTCACTTCTTAACAAATCACCTGTGGATAGTTGAAAATAATTATGTTTTTTAACGATTAGCTGAGCTTGAGTGCCTTTACCTGCGCCAGGAGGCCCAAATAAAATAATGTTCACTTATTTACCAAATTTTGTTTTTTTGATTAATTGTTCATATTGAGAACTCATTAATCTTGTTTGAATTTGAGTAACAGTATCTATTGCAACGACAACAACGATTAAAATTGAAGTACCACCTAAATAAAAAGGGATTGGGTAATTTGCAATTAAAAATTCTGGCATTAAACAAACTAATGTTAAGTATAGAGCACCTATAGTTGTTAATTTTGTTAAAATATTTTCTATATATAACGCTGTACTTTCACCTGGTCTAATTCCTGGAACAAATCCACCATACTTTCTTAAGTTGTCAGCAGTTTCTGTTGGATTGAAAGTTATAGATGTATAAAAAAAAGTAAAAAAAATTATTCCTGATGCATACAATAACATGTAAAGCGGCTGACCTTGAGTAAAATATGCGCTTATATTTAAAAATGTTTCATTGCTTGAAAAAGAAAAATTTGAAAAAGTCACTGGCAACAATAGTAATGCTGAAGCGAATATAGCTGGTATCACACCAGCTTGATTAATTTTCAATGGTAAATGTGATGACTCACCACCATACATTTTGTTACCCATTTGTCTTTTTGGATAATTAATTAATATTTTTCTTAAAGCTCTTTCCATAAATACTATGAATAAAATTGTAAGAATTAACAAAATAAATATTCCCAAAATCATAAATGTAGAGACAGCTCCAGTTCTTCCAAGCTCAAAAGTTGTTACTAATGCTCTAGGAATTTCCGCAACAATACCAGCAAAAATTATTAAAGATATTCCATTACCAATACCTCTTTGTGTTATTTGCTCACCTAACCACATCAAAAACATTGTTCCTGCAACAATTGTTGTGACTGTTGTAATCTTAAAGAATGCTCCAGGATTAATAACTAAGTCTGCAGAAGACTCTAAACCAACGGACAGACCATAACCCTGTACAGTAGCTAAAAGGACTGTTCCATATCTTGTAATTTGAGTAATCTTAGCTCTTCCAATTTCTCCCTGAGCTTTTAAATTTTTAAAATAATCGGAAACTCCTGTCAAAAGTTGAACTATAATAGATGAAGAAATGTAAGGCATTATGCCTAACGCAAATATTGCCATTCTACTTATTGCACCACCAGCAAATACATTGAACATTCCTAGCAACCCTTTCTGATTGCCATCCATCATTACTTTAAGTTGTTCTGGATCAATGCCAGGTAAAGGAACAAAGGTTCCAAACCTGTATACTGAAAGAATAAATATTGTAAATAATATCCTGTTTCTTAAATCATTCGATGATGATGAAGCGCTCATTTAGATCAATTATTTCTTTAACTGAATAGATCCACTAATTTTTTCTAGTTTCTCTATCGCTGATTTAGAGGCTAAATCTGCTTCAATATTTACCTTATCTTTAATTTCCCCAGTGCCCAGTATCTTTAGTTTTTGAGAATTTTTGTTAATTAGTTTTAATTTTTTTAGTAATTCCATGTTAATTATATCACTAGGATTAATAGTTTTTTCATTAATAAAAAATTGAATTTTTTCAAGATTCATTATTGCTATGTTTATTCTTGAAATTGGGTTAAAACCTCTTTTTGGCAATCTTCTATACAAAGGCATTTGACCACCCTCAAAAGCTTTAATGGCTACACCTGATCTAGATTTTTGACCTTTAACACCTCTACCCGAAGTTTTACCTTTACCAGATCCAATACCTCTCCCAACTCTAATTTTTGATTTATTAATTTTATCTTTAGTGTTTAAGGTTATCATTATCCTCTTTTCTCCACTATCTCAGAAATCTTTTTGTTTCTAATTGCTGAAATTTGTTTTGGTGAATTTTGTTTTAATAGCGCTTTCATAGTAGCCCTAATAACGTTATGTGCGTTAGAGGTTCCCATTGATTTAGCAACTATATCTTTTACACCTAGCACCTCACAAACTGCTCTTACTGGGCCACCTGCAATTATACCTGTACCTTTTGATGCTGCTCTAAGAACTATTCTTCCAGAGCCATCTTTAGCTTTTACATCATGATGTATTGTTCTTCCTTCTCTTAAAGGTATATGTATCAATCTTCTTCTAGCAACTTCATTAGCTTTTTTAATTGCATCAGGAACTTGTTTAGCTTTTGCATGTGCTATACCAATTTTACCTGCTTGATTACCTACTACCACTAATGCTGAAAAACCAAATCTACGACCACCTTTTACAACTTTTGTAATACGGTTTATATGAACAAGTTTCTCTAAAATATCGTCATTTTTTTTATCTTTATAATTTTCCATAATTAAAATTCCATTCCATTTTCACGTAAGGTTTCGGCAAATACTTTAACTCTACCATGATATCTGTAAATACCTCTATCAAAGTAAATTTTAGTAATTTTTTTTTCTTTTGCTTTTTTTGCTAGTTTTGTAGCTACAATTTTTGATAGCTCAGTTTTATTTACTTTATCGCTCGATCTTATATCTTTTTCGACGGACGAGGCAGATAATAATGTTACTTTATTAATATCATCAATTATTTGTGCAGAAATATTTTTTGAAGATCTAGAAATACATAATCTAAATCTGTCTTTAGATGCAACTTTTTTTACTTTGTTGCTAACTCTAAACCTTTTTCTAATACTTGTATTTAATTTCATTATTTTTTCTTT
>Ga0209657_1001218_pt1 | contig 15830 bp, 13 predicted proteins | sample SaaInlV_100m_DNA_FD_184650 | JGI IMG/M metagenome (GOLD analysis project Ga0209657, IMG submission 184650) | Marine microbial communities from expanding oxygen minimum zones in the Saanich Inlet - SI037_S3LV_100m_DNA (SPAdes) (version 2) | ecosystem: Environmental > Aquatic > Marine > Intertidal... | reverse complement strand
GCAACATGTGCTCACGCTAACCAGCCATCTTCAACCTTTGAGGCATCTGGACAAAACTTGCCAACCGTTGTGGGAACAATCGGTGCAGGTGCAGTTCCTTCCTTCGCTCCTAGCATTATTGCTGTGAGCCTTGCAGGTATCTTCGTAAGTGCTCTTGCACTTTCCGGACGCCGTGATGAGGATGAGGAAGAAATGGAAGCAACTATCGTAGAAGATGAACTTGCAGTATCCCCTGTTATCGCAACCATTCTAATGGTCGCTATCACAGTGGTTCTATCAGGTGTAATCTACGTGTGGGCTTCTAGTCTAGCTGAAACAGATGTCAAGGGTGTCCCAAGAGTCACCTTCGACATTGAGGATATCAATGGTTCAGACGCAGATGATGGACACTGGAGAATCTCAGTGCGCCAATCTGAAACAGACTTGGCAACCCAAGCTGTTGAAGTCCGTATCATGTATACTGATGCAAGTGGATCTGTTGCTACATACACTGCCAATTTGGCCGATACTAACGATGTTTACGGGTTTAATCCTGCAAACAGTGACGCATTCGTCACATTCGTTGACCAAGTGAACAAGGAAGGAACAAGATCTGTTTCTACCTTCAACACTGGTGATGAAGTCTATGTACGCACCCACGCACCAGATGGTACACCTTTGGAAGATGTCACAATTACTTTGAAATATGCTCCGGCAAATGCTCAAGGTGCTGTCCTCAAGGAATGGACAGGATTGGCATACAACCTGAAGGCTTGAACTTAGGTAAGTGCAAAAGGACGCATTAGGGTTAGAGGGCTGCGGCCCTCTTCCCTCTTGCATTTCGAGAAAGCCGTACTCTGCGGAGACGGATTAAACAATGCGAACGCTGGATGGGGTCTTAGGACCCCTCCAGTTTTTCGCTTCCCCTTTTTTCAGCATTTGCTGCTATTTGATTATCAAACGTTGCGAAGCCTTTCAAACAAGAAACGTTTAGTTTGTCTTGGAGAGGCCAGATGGTAGCAACTAATGACGATTCCAGCGATGCTACTTTGCCGGAGTGCGTTGTTTTTGATTGTGATGGTGTCTTAGTTGATGCAATTTCTTCATGGAGGACTCTTCATGATCATTTCGGAACAGATAATGGGAAAAATTTACAACTTTTTATTGAAGGCGTTTTGAGTGATGTTGAATTTATGCGTTCTGATATCCAACTTTGGAAAAGGAAACAAGACCCTATTTTCAAGGATGACCTATTTAGAGCATATTCTGGTGTAAAATTAATGCCTGGGGCAAGGGAACTTGTTTCAGAATTAAAGCAGCGAGGAGTATTTGTCGCGATTGTATCAGCGGGAGTAGATATTTTCGTATCAACAATAGCATCGATGCTAAAAGTAGATGATTGGATTGCGAATGGATTCAAATTCGCTGAAGACGATTCTTTGACCAATGAAGGAATTTGTCGATTACATGCAGGTGGTAAAGGAGAAGTGATTGAGAAGTTATGTCAGATGAATGGTATTAATACTTCTAAAATTGTATCAGTTGGAGATTCTGAAATGGATTTGAGTATGCATATTGAAGGTAGCACTTTTATTGGTTTTAACCCGACAAGAGATTCTTCAATAATGGCATTTGAAAAGGCAGGGGTTGAAATTGTCATGGAAAAGGACCTAACTTTATTGAGGCCACTATTAGGTCTTGAATAATATATGCTCACGCAAATGGAATTGCAGTTGTAGCATGACTTTTCAGATTTACAATCGTTAGCATACAAGGCTTTGGTTGGAAACCAAGCATTCGCTGGTATGATGTTTGGTCTTGCCAGGTGCTTGAACAAATCAATGTTGTACCCTTGAAATCAATGCATGCATGTCCATGAACGTGTCCGGTTACAAAAATATCAGGAACTTCATTAATGACCAAACCATCCTCGGGCTCTGGAGAAAGTGGAGTTTTACCCCCCCATTGAGGTGCAAGATGCCTTCTTCTCAACATTTGGCGCATAGCTTCAACAGGATCGGAATAGGTAACAGTTCGCAAACCGGCAACGAAATCGTCAATTGATTTTCCATGGTAAGATAATACCCGCACACCATTCAACGAAAAATCACAAGGATTTCCAACAAATGTGGTTGAATTGTAATCCTGCTGAATATCCTTTTCAAATGTTGGTTGCGGTTCTGCTGGACGAACAGCATCATGGTTTCCTGGTAGCATGACGCATTCAACCCATTCAGGTAATAATTCAAGAAGTCTAGCAAATTCTGTATATTGGCCATACAAATCAGGTATCGCTAATTCCTTATCTTGTCCAGGATATATTCCTACTCCATCAACACAGTCACCTGACAAAATGAGATATTTGATTGTCTTCGCTAATGGGTCGGTATGAAACCATCTTACCATTTTGTGCCATTGTGCCTCTAAGAATGTCTTCGAACCAACATGAATATCTGATAGGAATGCTACACTGACTCCATGCTCTGAACTTGATTTTTGATGTTTTGGTTTGAGGGGGAAGAACAAATCCGATACATAGAAAATATCTCCAGTTTGGCTAAAAGAGCCTGATACACCTAATACATCATCGGGCATCAAACCGGATTCAAGTATCATTTCTTGAGCCCTATCCCTATCATCTCCTTGTCGCTTGGTTAGAAGGCACAACATCTCGCCGGATTCATCTTCAATTCCCCACATCAGATGGCCATTTTTTGTATAACGTGGTTCATTTACTAAACCGATAGCCACCGCAGTATTTTCATATCCCTGATAACGTGAATATTCAGAATTTAATCTTGCAATCTCTTGAGGTGGTTTTGGAAGGTTAGAATTTGCAATTATCATTTTTCTAATTTTTTCTAGTCGGTCGGAAAAACAGGAATTAATATCAGACATCTTCCCTTCAGTAACCGAGTTTCCAGTAATGTCGTAATGAACTTTGATATCGCTTGTAGCATCACTGGCATTTTCGCTGAAATCATCTACACTCCAATCTGGTAGATTATTGCGGAAACGAACATCAAAAGGCTCATGCTGAGCAATTGGTGCGATTGTTCTTCCTAATTCATCTGCTGATGTATTGGGAATAATCCGTTGCTTAATTTCAGAACTAACTGGTTTATTTGTTTCTTCGATTGTTGAATCATTATTCTGTGTAGTAATGTGAGCAGTAATCATTTTATCTAGAATCTCTTGTGTCAGGAGTCCTGAATTAAATCCAACTTCTTGAGCATGCGAAAATACAGCAAAAGGGTCTGCAAGTTCTTGAACAGCCTGCTTCATCGATTTCAATAGCATTATCTTTCGGCTGGCCAAATGCTGCCAGATATCTGCTGCATCACCACCCATATTGACGAAGGTGACATCGGATGCACATAAGCAGTGCGACAAAGAAATTACAATTGGTTATGGAATCGTTCAATCATTTTCCTTATCCCAATTGATCTCATGGCCAATAATTTCTTTTGAAAGTGCAGATTTTTTCTCGTCACTCCATGCGTCTTCTTGCCATGGAGCATTTTCCTTTGCTTCTGCTTCACGCCTTGCCCGTTCTTCTTCAAATTGTAACTTAGCATCTTCTTCTGCAGCAACCCTTGATTCTTCTTCTTTCCTTGCAACTTCTTCCTTTGCCATAGCTCTATCCCAATATTTTATTGCGGTTAATAATGCAAAATGAACAAAAGCAATTTTATTTTCTGCACGGTTACCACCGATTTCAGTAATATCAGAATTAGCCCAGTTTTCGGATGCAATACCGACATATACGGTGCCAATTTTTTTATTGCTCCCATCATTATTCGGTCCGGCAATACCTGTAATAGATATTGCAATGCTCGCATTCGCTCTTTTACGGGCACCTTGAGCCATTTGAATCGCTACTTCAGCAGATACTGCACCTCTTCTATTGAGGGCCTCTTCAGTAACTCCGAGTTCCTTTATTTTTGCATCATTAGAATATGTGACCCACGATTGGCGGAACCATTGACTTGCTCCCGCAATATCAGTAAATGCGCTTGCAAGTAATCCACCTGTACAGGATTCAGCAACTGTGATAGTGTGATTTCCTTCTTTGAGACGGCGAACTAACCGTGCGGCAGTCGCTTGGACTTCCTCATCCATATATACAGGGCTAGCGTTGAATGGTTTTGAGGTTAGTGGCGATGCGGTTAGTTGAAAAACCCCTTGCCATAGGGGTGGAACACGGGTTCGTGGTCTAGCTGGTTATGACAGCGCCTTTACACGGCGTTGATCGGGGGTTCGAATCCCCTCGAGCCCACTTAATTGTCAATATATCACCAAAGGTAATTTTCAATATTATCGCTTGCACCATAGATGACCTTTGAAATTCCCTTGACCTCTTGTTCTTTATCGAGAAGTAATAGATGTATAGCCCTGTTATGAACTCCAGGAGAAAATTCACTACCTCTATGGTCTAGAGCGATGAAGAACCCATCTAGTTCAGCAAACATCCATACAGATGTTGCATTGGGCAAATCTTCAGCATTAAGAAGTATCCAGCGGAAACCACGTAATGATTGACGTAATTGCTCACGGGGAATATCCTTGAATTGGCTAAACCATGCAAATTTGAAAGATTTATTTCCTTCCATATTCAATCCTCAATTTCACATTTTGTAGCGCAGTAGAGCAACAACCCCACCCATTCCCAACAATTGCTGTCCAGAATCATGGTCAGTAGAACACTGCACTAATCCTGCTGAAATATCAGAGAGTCCTTTGCACCATTCTGGCCATGATTTTCCTGCGATAGTATCCTCTTCAGTTCTCAATAAATCTGCAGTGATTAGCAATGTCTCTATCGCCCCTTCTTTCAATGCCCTATCCAATTGTTCCTTACCATATGCTACAGTTCCGGTTGTGGATAGCCTAGTCCAAGCCTCTTCTAGAAGCATTATCTCCTTTGAAATGGCATGTTCACCGAGTAAATCTCCTGCGAGACCATCTCTTATTACTTCATTAGCGGCAGAGCGACCCCCCATTGAAGTAGCAACTAATTTTATGAATCGACTATGGCCATTATCTCTTAGTTCTGGAAGCAATACATCCTTTGCATGACCTGGCCCACAAAGTATCAGCGGAATATCAGTATTCAGTTGTGAGGAAAGTGCGGAGATTACACTTTTTCTAAATGAAGAGGCTACGCTTGATGTAGTCTTCAAATCTCCACGTTTACCACCGCCACGCATAGTCCACATTGCACTTTCCCGCAAACCTCTTCCAGTAATGAAATACAGAATCATTTCGTCATTTTCAACGACGAGTAATGCTACCTGAGCCGCCTTACTGGCTTTTTCGCTCTGTATTAATAATTCAATATCAGTTGCCTCAAACGGGGTAAGTGATGTGATTTCAATCTCATCGCTTACTCCAATAATGTGGGTATGATGCAAGCCCAAATCAAATTGGGCCTCTTCAATAATCCCATGTATTCTCAATGTATCAGAAAATGTTTGGTATTCTGTTGATTCAATTCTCAACTGTATCCACATTTTTTTTCTTTCAGCGGATTTGGCTCGTCCACCAGTTTCTCCAACTGTGGTCTGGTCTCTCCTTTCGCCAAGCATTGCTACTGACATTCCTTTACGTGCTAATCGCGAGATAGACCATAGGTCATCTTGAGATTCTATTCGAATTCTCCACAACATTTGTTGCCGCTTGAGAATCTTCATTTTTTCACCCGAATACGCCGATCAAGTTGCCATTCTCATCCATGTCCATGTCGAGGGCAGCAGGTCGCTTAGGTAATCCTGGCATCGTCATCATATTTCCACAAATCGCAACGACAAAACCTGCACCTGCATTCAAACGGAATTCCTTAATCGGGACTGTAAAACCTGAAGGGGAGCCAAGGAGGTTTGGATCGTGTGAGAATGAATATTGTGTTTTTGCCATGCATACTGGAAGTTCACCATATCCCCACTTTTCTATTAATGCTAATTGTTTTTCAGCACTCGCGTCTATTTTCACACCTTCAGCCTTGTAGATTCTTGTTGCGATGGAAACAATCTTTTCTCTAATGCCTGCATTTGGCATAAATAGAGGAGTAAAAGGTCTTCCAGCAGCAACATGGTCGTGAACTGCAGAGACTACGGCCTTTGCAAGTTCTTCGCCACCTGCACCACCATTTGCGTGTACTTCACAGAGTTGTACGGAAGTTGCTCCACTTGCTCTGGCAGCATCTTCTAGTGCAGCAAGTTCTGCATCAGTATCTGTTGAAAAGCGATTGATTGAAACAACAACCGGCATACCAAAGCCAGCCATATTTCTAATGTGTCGGTCAAGATTACCGGAAGCTCCAGCAATAACAGCATCAACATTCTCTGCTGCCAATTCTTCCGCAGTAGGGCGATATCCACCCTTTTCACCAAATGCTCCACCATGTAATTTCATTGAACGAATAGTAACATTCATCACTACACAATCTGGGGCCTTGCCAGAATTAGCTGCCTTGATATGCATGAATTTTTCAGCACCCATGTCAGAACCAAATCCTGCTTCAGTGACCACGATGTCAGCAGCACCCAAAGCGATTCTATCAGCAATAATACTGGAATTACCATGAGCAATATTTGCGAAAGGTCCACCATGAATAAATGCTGGATTTCCTTCTAAGGTTTGTACAAGGTTTGGTAAAAAAGCATTTCTCAATAGTAGTGCCATGGCCCCCGCCGCACCAATCTCTTCTGCTTTGACAGGATTCCCTTCATTCGATGGACCAATTACAATTTCACCAAGTCTTCTGCGCAGGTCTGCATAGTCGCTTGCTAATACCAATATTGCCATTACTTCACTCGCTGCGGTAATATCAAAACGGTCTTGGCGTACATTTCCATTGGCCGCTGAACCTAATCCTACTACAATTTGGCGTAGTGAACGGTCATTCATGTCAATGACTCTTGGCCAACTAATTCTTTCAGTATCAAGATTGCACTCATTGCCAAACTTTAGATGATTATCAATTAACGCACTCAATAGATTGTGAGCAGATGTTATTGCATGCATATCCCCCGTAAAATGGAGATTGATGTCTTCCATTGGTAGGACTTGAGAGTTGCCACCGCCAGCAGCACCCCCCTTGATTCCGAAAACAGGCCCCATTGAAGGTTCGCGCACTACACAAGTTGCCTTTGAACCAATAGCACAGAGGGCTTGAGTTAATCCAATCGTAGTGACTGTTTTTCCTTCACCAAAAGGGGTTGGATTAACTGATGTAACCAAAACAAGGCTTCCTTGAGGACGATCGAACCTTTCACTGATGGCATCCCAGGTTATCTTTGCCATTCCATTTCCAACTGGAGTTAATTCGTGAGATGAGATCCCTAATTTCCAAGCAATTGCTTCAATTGGCTCTAGAGTCGCCGCTCTTGCAATATCTAAGTCACTAGCCATATGTCGGATGCGCGCCCAACTACCTTTCAATCCCTCGCTTCATTTACTGGCTGAAATAGCCATTTGAGGGGTCTTTGAAATGAGTCAAATCACTCTTCTTTAACATTTCCAAGGTAATCTGGAAGGTCAACACCAGCCATTGCTGCAACATCGTGCACAGGTGGTAGAGACTTGATTAGCGAGGAGATGAAGTTCGCAGTTGAACCTCCGGATTCTCCGCCATTGCCTGAATCCCAAACAGTAATCTTGTCAATCTTCAAGTTGGAGATTGCCTCAGTTTGCTTTGCAACCAATGTTTCAATCTTCTCAACCATAAGTAATGTTGCTGCTGCCTTTGCATCGCCACCAGCGCTCTTCACTAATTGTGCATATCCAGAAGCCTTTGCTTCTAATACCGCTTGTTGTCCAGCCGCTTCTGCATTATATCGTGCAAGGGTAGCATCTGCTTGACCTTGTGCAATTAGGCGTTCTCGGCTAGCCTCTGCGGAAGCTGCGATTTCGATTTGTTGCTTAGCGATTTCTTCACGAGCAATTTCTTCAGCACGGAGTCTTTCTCCTTCCATCTCATATTGAGCCTTCTGAATGTTAACTTGTGCCATACGCTTTGCAACTTCTGCACGTTGAAGTGCTTCTGCTTCTTTCTCAGCAAGATCGGCATTGTGATGTGCAATAGATGCCGCTGAAAGGTTTTCACCTTCAACTGCGAGTGCTTCTTGTTGGTTGATGTAAATACGCTTCATTGCTTCAGCAGTTTTCTCACCCTTTTCAGCTTCTGCATCGTTATTAGCAACTTCAGTTCGCATTGATTTCTCAGCATTAGATACACCGATACGTCCATCTCTCTCAGCGCTTGAACGAGCGATATCCGCTTTAGCGATAGCCTCTGTTGCAGCAGCAACACCGATGGATTTGATATAATCAGATTCATCAGTAATATCGATGATGTTAACGTTGATTAGGTAAAGCCCAATCTTGTGCAGTTCAGTATCTACGTTCAATGAAACATCTCGTAGGAAAGCTTCTCTGTCGGAATTGATTGCTTCAATTGAAAGAGATGCAACTGTAAGACGTAGTTGACCAAAAATAATTTCCTTGGCCATGTCTTCAATCTGTGGTTGGTTTAATCCAAGCAGACGCTCTGCAGCATTTGACATAATCGATGGTTCAGTAGATACACCGATTGTAAAAGTCGAAGGCACAGTTACACGAATGTTTTGTGACGAAAGTGCATGTTCAAGATTGATTAGAATTGTCATTGGTTTTAGATCTAAGTATGCATAATGCTGGATTAGAGGCCAAACGACACGTCCACCACCGTGGTAACAGGCGGCCGCTCCACCAGTTTTTACATTACCATATACAACCAAAATCTTGTCTGATGGCGCTAATTTATATCTTGATGTTGCAACATAGATTGTACCCATTACAACTGCTACAAATAATCCGATTCCCAATAAAAACAACACTTCGCCTGCCATAGTATTCATACAGCCATAGGAGCACTCCTTTATGAGTGTTGACCCGACTTTTCAAGAGACTTATTCCTCAGAATCACTAGGTTGATTGACTGATATTGATTTTACTATCAAGGTCTCACCTATGTGGTCGATAACTTGGATGAATTTTCCAGTGTTAATTTTTTCATTTTCATCGTGACTAACAGCAGAAACTGTTCGAAGGGCACCGGTGAATTCCACTTGAATTTGACCTGAGCCACCAGGGAATATTGTTTGATACACCTTACCTTTCGCTCCAATTGCTTCATGATATTTCACAGTACCATCGGTTTCTAAACTCTTCATCATTTGAAATACTTTGCCAATAATCCACATGGAACAAACACCGGCGATTGTTCCTGCAAGAATGGCGTAAATGCTAGACATATCGGGGTCGGACATAGAAACGCCCAATCCAAAAATCCCAAACATCATCATGAAACTAAGTAATCCTTGTATCGTTAGCATATGGAATATTCCTTCAGCACCGACATCTAAGTCAACGTCAAATCCCATTACATCCATTGCTCCATCAGCAACACCGCCAACCAGTACTAAAAGGAAATAAATTACAAACAAAATAGTCCCCACGATGGCAGAACCAGCAAATAATAAATCTACGCCAGTAATTGCTCCGATGCCCAAAAAGTCCAATATTGAAGAAAATAGTCCACTCATAATTCCGCCTCAAACTGTGAGATTAGTTATTTGCCATCAATGTTGCCCCGCTTTTTGAGAGGTCTAATGTATAATACATAGTAGTGGATATAAACCACAGGGCCTAAACTTGCTCCAACTAGTAACCCAATACCCCACTCGGGTAAATTCAATCCATAACCAATTGTTCCAATAATAAATAACGTTAACAGCATTGATGCCTTTTCCAAAACGATCAATATGGGATTAGAACCATCATTTACCCTTTCCTTCATCATGAATACATCAAGTAATCCAGACATCTTATTACCTCAAATCAATAAATTGGACCAAGTCAATTCACTTAATAGAATAATAATGATGTATATTATGGCAATATATCCAACAGCATTTCTACCCGCTTCAATATGACCATCTTTTTGGTGAATTCTTCCATCTTCAAGCCTAACAACTTCCGTACGTTCTGATGTGCTGTAATTTCCTCCAAAAGAAAACTCCTTAACATTTTTGTTGGATTGGTAAATTAAAAAAACAATAGTACCGATTATAACTCCCATACTAGGTCCGAGATAAAATCCTATGGCTTCATTAAATTCAAACCACATTGCAGCTGTCATGTAAAATCCAAGTGCACCAGTTAACATACCAATTGTAGATTTCTCCGCCTTGAACTTGATATCTTGCATATGAGTCCCTGTGTTTACTCATTATTGAATCCTCGCCCGTTTTTTTGACATTGTAAGCGACAAGTATTCAATAACTACCTTCACTATGTATATTCGTGGCAGGAGTGCGTTATGCGATTGCAGGTTCTCCTGTTGAACATTCATTGTCCCCTTTGCTGTTAGCAATAGTACATGACCATCTAGTTTCAATGAAGCCCTCATTGTCGGCAGATTTCAAATTGGATAAATTGGATTTAGTCGAAACTAAATCAATAGAGGATGCTCTTGCATGGGGATATGCGGGTTCAATGCCAAATTCATTATCATGGAAATTGACAGGTGCGCCATTTGGAAAATATCGAACTACAGCGATATTAGAAAAGGCGATTGAGGCTTCAAGACCTGTTCAAGATTGTTCGCCGCTAATCGAATCAAAGACCAACAAAAGCCTAGAATTACAAATTCAAGAGATATCGCATAAAATGGAATCAATGAGTAACTCAAAACTACCTAAAACGGTGTTGAGAGAAGAGGTTTGGATAAATCTCACATCGCCATTGAAACACACATTGGTTAGCAATGCGGTCAACTCAATCGATAATTCAATGAAAATTCAGTCAGTAAATTGCCTTAGATGGGATGGACAAGGATGGTTTTGCGGTACGTTTGACGGACTGGGGGTCGTTTCAGTTGCTGAACATCTCGGAATCGATGTTGCAGAAGGGGCTGTCTTGGCAGTACTTGGTGGAGGGGGTGCTGCTCGCAGCACTGCCTTTGAGTGGTCCAATTATGGGGGGGCAGTCATTGCGGTAGAAGGGCGCCGACCATTGCCTAGTGGGAATTGGATTGATGGTAACGAATACACAGGAAAAATTGATCTTTTCATCAACTTTGATGATGATGAGATGGATGAAATAGAAGGTGCAAGCAAGATTCAGGATGTCGCGAAAGTTGTTATTGAGGCGCCATATTCGGCAATGAGCGGAACTGCCGAACAAAGAATTGAGAGTTTAGCACAAGGACCATTCAATGGCCGTTGGTTACTTGTTGCTCAACATTTAGAATGTTGGTCCAACTTTTGGGCGCCACAATGGGGTGATATGTTGCCATCCCTCGGATTGCTGATGACCAAATTAGCATATGCTGAAGCGGTGATTGAAGAATACGCAAAATAACGAAGCAACAAAAAGCAATGGCTCACAGTTGCCACATAGTGGCAAGGATGAATGGAACTGAAAAATCATCAGTAATTATATTGTCAATGCTGATAATATCATCATTAATTCCACTCGTCAGTGCCTCATTATTACCAGAAGATGACAACTTTGAACCTAGTCATGAAGGTATTGATTTTCCAATCGGGTGGAGTGATATTAGCATTGGCTTTGGTCCAAATTCACAAGGATTTGAGATGATATATCCTGCAATGATAGGTGGGTCTGATGATGAAATGGCAGGAAATGGGCCATTTCCGTGGGTCCTCTTTTTCGGCTCTGATGGTGAGGCAAAAGATGGTTATATGGACTTGACAAGTGAAATCGTAAAACGCGGTTACATTGTTTTAGTGACTCAAGAAATGCAAGATTCTAACGACCTTTCCGAAGGACTTGAGATTGCACAAACAGCATTTGAAGTGATGAATGACACAAATAACTCACATACAATTATCTTAGGAGGATTTGGTAATGTCGATGTAAATCACTGGGCGCTTGCTGGCCATGGAGTCGGAGCAATGACCGCAACATCACTCTATCCAAATTGGTTAGCAAGCGACAATGGGGATACAACACATGGGCCGAGTGGATTATTTGCAGTTGGTGCTGACTTTTCTTCTTGGAATCAGCAATATGGAACATTCTCAACAATGGATTGGCAGGCACCAGCCCCAAATACAGGATTATTCATTACTGGAACTACTGATGAAGTTGCTCCAGTTCAGGATGCAATAACCAAACTTCATTCACTCAAGGATTTTTCATGGCAGATGATGCACCTTTTGGGCGCAAACCACTATCAATTCCAAGATACCACTTCCTTTTTTGAAAATGACGACGGTGATGCTACGTTGAGTAAAGAAGCACAATTAAATTTGAGTTCAACTCATATTGTTGCGTATCTTGATGCGGCTTTGAGGGCAGATCACAGTCGTTTCCGTGATGCTTTTAATCGACCATTATCATCGAGCATTGTATCTGATTCCGATTCTTATATGGTTGAGAATTTATCTTCCGCTAATTGGCTCAAAGTGGGGTCGGTTTGGTCAGTTCCAGAAAATAATCAAACGATGGGTCCTGAAGATACAGTGAATTTGAAAATGGACTGGACATTACGTAATGGATTGAATTATTCGCAGTTACCAGGTGATTGGAATGTAACAGTGATTTGTGGAATCAATTTATTGGACAATGACACTATTGGACAAATTGATAGCAGTGGTGTAGCGATTTGTCTATTCCCTATGGCCGATGTTCAACCAGGACAAAATCGTTTGACAATTAGTGTATATGTTGAAGGCGCTCCATCTCATGGACATTTGGACATCACTAGAACCGATTCACCATTAGTAGTTCTAACTCCACCAGCAATTATTGACATACCTCAGAGAGGTAGCACTCATGTAGAAAATGGATTGATAGCTTATGACCCAGATGGCCAGAGTGTATTTCTTGAGAATGCAACTTTGGTTGGACTCAATTCCCACCACTTCCACTTCCAAATTGATTCCGATGAACTAGGATTTACTGTATATCACAGTCTGGATGAAGAATGGACCGGTTTGAATAATCTAAGGCTTGAGTTGAAGGCTGGTGGTCAAACTGTTGATGAAATAACAACTGAAATCACACTTCGAATAATGCCGGTTGACGACCCAGTTAGTTTGATTCAAAATATTCCATTGCAAGAGATAAATGAAGATACATTACCTGTTGTGTTAAATTTATCAGAATATGTTTTTGACCCAGAAGGTGAGGAAATTGCTGGGATAATTACTAACAATAATATTTCGCAATCAGGCCCCGTGTCAGTAATTATTGCAGATGGTTTCGTAACAATAACTCCACTTCCAAACCAAAATGGGGCTATTGTGATACATATGCTGGTAGGAGATGGGTACAATACTGCATTAAATTTGGACCTTCCAATAAATGTACTAGCAATTGATGATATTTTGGTGACCAATAATACCGAATGGGACATTAATGCTACAGAAGATGAATCAATGGTTTTGGATTTACGTGATTTTGCTTATGACCTTGATGAGGATTTATTGACATGGAAGATTGAAGGTGTTGAATCTTCAAAATGTAGTTTTGTAATCGCTGGAAATGACTTAATGATCAACCTGAAATCGGATAAGTATGGAAGTTGTAACTCGCAACGTTTGAATGTTAGCGATGGGAATAGCCATTATTCTGCAACATTGAATGTGACAATTGCTCCCCAACCTGATTTGCCTACTATTGTGATTGGCAATGTTAATTTGATTGACAAAACGGCTGCTACAGTTCAATGGGACCTCATAGATTTGGATGAAGAATTACAAGCAGATGTGAGTTTCTCCTTGGAGAATATTCCACAAAATATCACCTCCTCTTGTAATTATGATGCGACTCCTCATGTATACAAATGCGTTGCAATGCTTGTATTACCTGAACAACATGATGGAAATATTACTATTACTATTCGGGTCACTGACTTAGAATTAAATCAAACAGTGGGTGTTGAATATATTTTGAACATGAATCAAAAACCACCTGCCGACGAAGCAGAAAGTATCCAAAGTGACACAATTTCTAGTGAAATGATAATTGGATTAGTAGGAATTTTACTAATTGTAGTGGTCGGGATATTACTCAACAAGAATTCTAAATCCAATGCACAATTACTTCGACAAGATTACACAGTGGAACAACAAAACACGCCGGTGGATGATGTTGAAACTGATTCAGAACCTGCTGAAACGGGCCTTTTGGCAAGAGCAAAAAAGAAAATATAATGCTCACAATGGAATGTTTCCATGTTTCTTTGGCGGAGACCATTCACGTTTGGACTTGATTATATTCAGCGCACGACACAAGCGCATTCTTGATTCCTCAGGCTCAATGACATCATCTAACCAACCGTTTCTTGCAGCAACATATGGGTCTCCGAATTTATTTTTATATTCAGATACAAGGCGAAGACGAACTTCCTCCTTATGCTCGTCATCTACTGCGTTTATCTCTCTGCGATGAATTACATTAACTGCTCCTTCAGCACCCATTACTGCTAATTCAGCAGTTGGCCAAGCAACGTTATAATCGCTTTGTAAATGCTTACAAGACATAGCCAAATATGCGCCGCCGTAAGCCTTTCTTGTAATCAAGGTAAGTTTAGGAACAGTTGCTTCAGCATATGCGAACAGCAACTTAGCACCATGCCTAATGATTCCGCCCCATTCTTGAACTACGCCAGGAAGGAAACCAGGTACATCTTCAAAAGTTACCAATGGAATATTGAAGGCATCACAAGTTCGAATGAAACGAGCAGCTTTAATTGAAGCATCAATATCTAAACATCCGGCTAATACCCTCGGTTGATTGCCAACAACTCCAATAGGCATACCATTCAATCTAGCAAAGCCAATGATGATATTATCTGCGTATGCTTCAAATATTTCAACAAAAATGCCATCATCCACTACCTCTTCAATCACCTTTACCATGTCATAAGGTTTGTTTGGATTATCAGGAACAAGCGTCTCTAGATTGGTGTTTAATCTTGTTATTGGGTCTGCCGTTTCCTCATACGGTGCATCGGACATACAATTGTCGGGAAGATAGGATAAAATCTCAGATGCGAGTAAACAAGCATCCTCCTCATCACTTGCAATTTGGCAAGCGATTCCTGAGCGAGAAGCGTGAAGGTTTGCTCCACCTAGTCCAGCAGCATCAACTTCTCCGCACATTACCTCTGGTGTTTCAATTGGAGATGAGAGGAATAATTGTCCATGCTCTTCACCTAATATTGTAAAATCTGCTAAACTTGCAGCAAGTGCAGATACGCCGACAACTGGACCTAGAACCAAACTAATCATCGGAATACGGCCACTACATTGTACGAAGCGATCTAGTAATTCACCAGTACCTGCTAAGCCATTAACTCCATCTTGAGCCCTTTGTCCTCCTCCATCCCACATGCCAATAATAGGGGTTTTCGCTTTGTCAGCCATTTCTACAATCTTGGCAATTTTCTTAGCATGCATTTCACCCATGCTTCCTCCATGGACACTGAAATCTTGAGAAAAACAGTAAACCCTTCTTCCATCAATTGTTCCATGTCCAGCAACAACTCCATCTCCAAGAGTGTGATGCATAAACATCCCATGGTCCGCAGTACGATGTGTTACGAATGCATCTATTTCTATGAATGAATCCTCATCAAGGAGCATGCTGATTCTATCTCTGGCAGTACCCCTTCCGGAAACACGAATCGCTTCTTGAGCCTTTAGACCACCGCCTAGACGAGACTTTTCGCGCATACTGCGCAGATTGACAACAGCCTCGCTTTGTTTGTCTGTCATATTTGTCCCATCCATTGGTAGTTCTTGATTAGTGCGCTCATTCCATTAGTGTTGCTC
>Ga0209657_1001214_pt1 | contig 15860 bp, 17 predicted proteins | sample SaaInlV_100m_DNA_FD_184650 | JGI IMG/M metagenome (GOLD analysis project Ga0209657, IMG submission 184650) | Marine microbial communities from expanding oxygen minimum zones in the Saanich Inlet - SI037_S3LV_100m_DNA (SPAdes) (version 2) | ecosystem: Environmental > Aquatic > Marine > Intertidal... | reverse complement strand
TCGTGATCATCCGGACGGGCCTCGCGGAAGACGACTGAAACCCGCGCCGGACCCGAGCACGGCCACCTACCGACGAGATTCCTTCGCAATTTCCTCTGGCAAATTGATGCACGGCGTTGTTTTTTGCGCGAGAGTGGAAGGGTCACGACAACGGCACCAGGGGGTTGCATGAACGACGCCGGGATACCAGAGTCCGAAGGCGAGGCGGTCGACGAGATAGTCAAGGTGGCCGGCCCGATTGGCGGGATGTGGGTTGCCCACAACTCGCACGGCATCTGCGGAAGCGGATTTGCCAACCTCGTCACCTTCGCCCGCTTCCGCGAGGAACTCCACGACCGAACCGGCAGGCCCGCAGCGCGGGCCGACGGACTTCCCGATGACCTCTATGACCGCATCGAACGGTCCTTCAACACCGGCCGACGCGATGAGTTGACCTTTGACCTTCGTGGCTCCACGCCCTTCCAGCGGTCCGTCTGGGAGGCCAGCCTGTTGATCCCACCCGGAGAGACAACGACCTACGGCATGCTGGCAAAGGCAATCCACCGTCCCAACGCCGTACGTGCGGTCGGTACCGCCCTGGGAGCCAACCCGATACCGGTTCTAATTCCGTGTCACCGGGTCAAGCGCTCCGACGGCGATTTCGGTGGCTACGCCTTCGGCCTGCCGATCAAGGAGCGCCTATTGGAGCGCGAAGAGGTCCGGGCTGTCGCCTGACTCCTCTTCCACGGTCAGCAGGGTGGACGCCTCCACAGAGGGCCGCATTACGACTGAGGTGCGCGGCCGGATCCTGCTGATAGGAATCGACAGGTCGGCCAAGATGAATGGCTTCACGCCTGTGATGATGGACGGGCTGGTTGAGGCCTACACCCGCCTCGATGAGGACTCTGACCTGTGGTGCGGGGTGCTCTTCGGACACGGCGACCACTTCACAGCCGGGCTGGACCTGCCGAGGTGGCACGAGCGCATGAGGTCGGGAGAGAGGCGCCGCGGCACAGGTGCTGTTGATCCGACAGCCCTGGGTCGCAAGTGCACCAAGCCCATCGTGACCGCCGTCCAGGGCGTCACATACACCCTCGGAATCGAGTTGATGCTGGCCGGAGACATCGTGGTCGCTGCAGACGACTGCCGGTTCTCACAACTTGAACCGCTCCGCGGAATCCACGCTGCGGGTGGAGCCACCATCCGATTTGTTCAGCGGGGCGGCTGGGGAAACGCCATGTACCACCTGTTGACCTCTGATGTGTTCGATTCCGCGGAGGCGCTGCGGATTGGGCTGGTGCAGGAGGTCGTGCCGGCCGGTACGCAGTTGGCACGGGCCCTGGAGCTCGCCGCGGTGATCTGCGAGGGGGCACCTCTGGCTGTGCAGGCCACCAAGGCCTCGTCAATGCGGTTCGTGGAAGAGGGAGAGGCGGCAGCCATTGCCGCTCTCGGACCGACGCAGGTGGAGTTGGCAGCGACGGAGGACGCCACCGAGGGCGTGGCGTCGTTCGTGGAGCGCAGGATGGGCGACTTCAAGGGCCGCTGAGTCCGGATTTGCAGGGGAATTGGGGGGCTGCCCACACGGCATACACCCCTACACTTACGGCGACCCGGGATGTGGCGCAGCCTGGCAGCGCACCTGCTTTGGGAGCAGGGGGTCGGGAGTTCAAATCTCCCCATCCCGACATGGCATTCGTGTGGTGACCTGTGAAAACACAGGTCACCTGTGGTTTTGTCATGTTGGTCGTTGCGCTGATGCTCGCCAATTGCTCGCCAGTTGGCCCCTGAGTCGTTCCTTTTCGTCGGTTCCGTGACGGTTCTGATCTTACGGGTGTCCGCCGAACTGCGTTGGCGCAGGTCGGCGTCCCGTCAAGCGGACACCTGGCGCACTAGGAGACGGTATGCGTCTGCGGGTTGGTGTGGTGTTGGGGAAGACTGGGGGTGTGTCGTCTGCTGTTCAGCGGTTTCGCCCTAAACACGGTGAGTCTTTGGCTGATCTGTTTTCTGATATGGCTGCGCAGTGGCACCCGACCAAGAACGGGGACATGTCGCCCTCCGAGGTGAATCCAGGAACAACGCAGCGGTTCTGGTGGAAGTGTTCCGCCGCCGACGATCACGAGTGGCAAGTGTCCGCTGTCGGTCGTACACATCGATCAAGCGGTTGCCCGTTCTGCACTGGTCGCAAGGTCACAAGGTCAAACAGTCTCGCCACCCTGTTCCCTGAGATCGCGGCCGAATGGCATCCGACCAAGAACGGGGACCTGACCCCCACTGACGTGATAGCAGGGACTGACAAAAAGATGTGGTGGAAGTGCCCTGTGGCCGATGACCACGAATGGCGAGGCACTCCGTCAGGTCGGTCGGGGGCGCGGCGTCACGGCTGTCCACAGTGCACGCTGACACCCCGATCGAAGCAGGAAATTCAGTTAGCCCATGAACTGTCGGCTCTGATCGACTTCGATCTGGAAGCCCACAAGGTCCGCTTCGCAGGACGGCTACGCGACGTCGACATCGTCTTCGACGCCCTGAAGTTGATCGTCGAGTTCGACGGCAACTGGTGGCATCGCAACAAGGGCGACAAGGACCGTGAGAAGACCGCGTTGATCGAAGAAGCGGGATGGCAGGTGATTCGCGTACGCGAGCGTCCGCTGGATTCGATCCACGTCAACGACGTGATGGTGGATACAGGGGCTTCAGCGAAGACGGCCGCCGATCTTGTCTTGGACAAGATCGTCGAAGTCACGGGTACGGACGTCCCACAGTTGGACGAGTACCTGGCGTCTGAGGGGCCTTGGCGGGAAGCCGAAGCCCTGAAGGCCATTCGGGCGTATCACGCTGAGCGTGCAGCCAAGAAGGCTGCACGCGCCAAGAAGAAAAGCTGACCTTGTATAAGGCGAGAGGTGTGGCTTCCGCCCAGTTCACAGCCCTTTTAGCCTCTTCTTCCCGCACCTATACCACTGACTTTCGGTGGCTTGTCGCTGTCCGCTTTAGGCGGACTGCTCCTCGCTGTTAGCGGCTAGCGGGGGACGAAGAACAGCGGTCTGCCCGTTTTGGGCAAACCTGTCTTGGATTAAATCTTGCCTGTATGTGGGTGGGCGTACGGACGCCGTCAGGCGGCTGGGAGCCCAACCACGTACGGGGTGGTGCCCCTTCCGTGGTCGGTTCCGCCTCGCGCTGTACCTAGTGCAGGCTGCCAGGCCCGCGGGGCGTCCCTTATGGGGTCGACCCGCGGCGGTCAACAGAGCCGTAGCGACTCCTAATTACTGTTCGCGGCTGTCCCATTTCTACATTTATGCAGGTCAGCGGTAGTATTTTTGTGATGCCCAACATTGTTATGTTGCAACTCGCCGTTGGGGTGGGACACCGTCGCCGTATAGGTGATGGACAAAACACAGAACATCTGGACCTACCGCAACGACGCCAAATGGCGGCTCAACCGTGCCGCCAAGTACGGCGGCTGTCACGCCGCCGAGCTGCTCAAATCGAGCGCCCGCAGCCCGATCATCAAGTCGCTGGCCACACCTGACGTGGCCCGAAACGTGTTCGGGATGCGGCAGGCCAGCATGCAGGACCGATGGCGTGCCCTGGTCGGACTCGCCGCCGACAACCCCTACGCGCTCGGCTTCCGCAAGGTCGACGGTGGGCTCCGAGGTCTGGCCGACGACATGAACACATGCCTGGATGCGGACTCATCCTTTACGACGCTGTCTCGGAACCTGAACGAGTGGAGTACCCATCAACCACCTTTGGTGTTGATGGGTTACGGGAAGCAAACCAGTGCACGCGCGCCACTCGCCCTGATCCACATACCGCTATTGACCCAATGGTTGTTGTGGACTGCTGAGGCGCGAGCGAACTGGCTTGCCGTCAGATCCAGGGTCATCGACCTGAACGCGATCTGTGAGGTCGCCTGCCGTTTGATTCCGCTCGGCGCACCACCCCCGCCGTCAACGTTGGAGCGGTCTGAGGCGAAACGACTGCTGCGGAACGCCGAAAGGTAGGCCCGCTAGCAACGCGTATCTATACGTGGGGGGCTCCGAAGTCGCCTTCAGCAGTTCCCGAACGCGCTCACGCAGGGTTCGGACGGAATGACAATTGGCAGCCAAGCGTCAGCCTTGGGCGTCCAGCCGCTACCTCCGTAGTTCGGCTCCCAGCCGTAACTCGGCAGGTCGTTTACTCCAAAGAGGTCCAGGGGAACTGTCCAACTTGGAGTCGTCGATAGTTCTCCGTTGAAGAAATCCACTCCGCCGTGGTACGAGCAGGTTCCGCTGCGAGTAGCGCTGTAGCTGTAGTAACCGTCCCTGCATCGAGCCGTCCAGCCCTTATAGGGCGTCAGGGTTGGTGAAGGAATGCACCAGTTGTCTGCATTCAGGTAATACCCCGATGGGCACGGGGTGCTGACGTTGACGGCGTCTGGGCTGTAGGAAAACACAGATGGACCCGACCACGTCCAGGTACAGGAGTCAGTTGCTGTCTGACCGACCGCGTCTGTGATTGTGAATCGGAACGTGTACCGACCAGGTTCGTAGTACTCATGCTCGAAGAAACCTTCTGTCTCAAAGTGCGTACTGGTAGTAGCCGTCGTGGAAGCCCCGTCTCCATGATCCAGTCGAATCGATCTGATCTCGTGCCTAGAGGGCGGCGAGGACCAGCCTGGCCAGGTGAGATAGGTGCTGTAGGCGTTATCGGTGATCACATCGTTTGGGCACAAGATTTCGATTGAAGGCTTCGAGAACGCGGTAGATGTCGTGGTCGTGACCCGTGGCCGCGTCGTGGTAGCAGCGGCAGTCGCAGTCCCCGCCTCCCAAGTCCATTGGCAACTCGCTGTGTCCTTCTGGCCTGCACCGTCGGTAATGGTGGCCCTGACTGTGTAGCGACCAGGGCTGTAGTACTTGTGCCAGAAGGCATTGGCCTCGGCGTCGTCAGCAGACCAGGACGTGTAGGACTTCCCGTCCCCATATTCCAAAAGGATTGATCCGAACCCCGAGCTCTGATCCCAGTGGAACTCGTAACCGAAGAATGGTGTCAGCCATTCGTCGGTTCCTGCTTGATTCTCTCCACATATGAGTTCAATCCGTGGCTGCCCAGCAGCAACGGCCCGATTCGAAGTCGTGGTCGTGACCCTGGGCCTCGTAGTCGTCGTGACCCTGGGCCTCGTAGTCGTCGTGACCCTGGGTCTCGTAGTCGTCGCCGCCTGCGACTGCGGAGTCGACGCTTCGCCGATTGACTCAATTGCGGCTCCCAGATCAGAGAAGTTCTCGTTACCAGCGTCGTCAGAAGATGGCAGAACGACCACCAGAACTGCCGCGGCGCCGCCAGCCACCAACAACAAAAAAAGGATGAGGAGTTTCTTTCGACCCTTGCCACCGCCTTTCGGCGGGTCAGCCGTCAGAGGAGGGGCAGAGTCATACTTCGGCGAGCTGACCTGTTCTTCGATAGCTCCATCGTCTGTCTCAGGTTCTGGCTCAGGCTCAGGCTCAGGCTCAGGCTCAGGCTCTGGCTCTGGCTCTGGCTCATCGTCTTGGACCGAGTCGCCGCGAAGCCCAGATAGCTCTGCTTCGGCTTCTTCAAGCTGCCTACGCAACTCGGCGGCACGCTCGGCTGCTGCCAACTGTTCCCGAAGCCGTCGAACCTCAGGATCCGAGTCAACACCATCTACAGGATCAGACGGTTCACCATCTGGATCGTCGATCTCCGCCATGAACTAATGGTATTGCAGCACCAAACAGGCGGCCCAAGGACTGCCTGCGCGTATCTACACCTAGGGCTCCTGGCGTCACCCCATCCCCATGCACCTAGGACAACCTTCCTAAGATCACGCCCATGAGCGCCTTGGTCGGCATATACAACGCTGACAGTGGAGTCGTCGGAGAGCTCACCTACCTGTTCAACAAGGTGTTGCGAAATACCCCTTGCCATCTGTGCGATCTCACACACGGCTGGAACCCGAACGGACGACGTTCCTGGAAAGAAGCATGTGGGGCGTCTTCTTTAAACATTTCTTTCATTCACCGCAACGAAGCGACAGACGCTCAACTTGCTGCAGCCGAACTGCTTCCCGCCATTGTCACTCTCAATAATGACGAATGGGTATGCGTTGTAACAGCGGCTGAACTGGCTGAACATTCTGATGACCCTGACTGGGTGATCCGACAAGCGGGATTGAGGTAACGATCTAGGAGGCTCAGAAGCCACTGGAGTCCACAACTGTTTGCTGGCTGTCAAAGCGGGAGGAACGTTGCGAGTTCTGCTTCCCAAGGTCATGGATCTGTACTGACCCCTGAAACGCCTGCGCGTATCTACACCTAGGGCGTCAGAGACCCCCGCCCCCCCTGCGGGGTGGGGGTTCTAAAGAAATCTGCAGAAATCTCGTGCACGATCCGACATTGAAAAAATAGGTGTGGTAGAAAAAGGTAGTAGTCATCAATTGCAGCCGCCTTCGGGCGGCCTTTCTGCTTTTTCAGCCCAAAACAGCATCCAACCCGACCGCGTGCGGCACCGTCGGACGCACCGCCCGCACGTAATGCCGACGAGTCGTAGCCACACTCGAATGCCCCAACAGATCCGCCACACACTCCAAATGGACACCCGCATCCACCAACAAACTCCCCGCCGTACGACGCAGGTCATACAACGTCAGAGCGGGTAGATCAGCGTCCTCGCAGAGGCGCCTCAGAGCGCGCCTCAGGTTCCTGTGACCGTGTGGGGTGCCTGCACCCGTGTGGAACACCAGGTCGCGCCACACGCCCTCAGGGCGGGTCTGAACGCCTTCTGAATGTGCCCTCAGGGCATCAGAAACGAAGGCTGGCATGTCCAACGAACGGGAGCTCTGCGCCGTCTTCGGCGCACCCAAAAACACCCCCTCAGCACCCCGCCGCAGATAGTGGCGGACGTGCAGCACCCCAGGATCCGAATCCAAATCCAGACACGGCCATGTCAACGCCATGGCCTCCCCTGGGCGCAGTCCGACACCGAGCATCACCGCCCACAAGGCATGCAACCTGTCGCTCCTAGATGCCTCCAACAGGCGCTGGGCCTGTGATGCAGTCAGTGCGACGCCTGGCTTGTGGTTCAGCTGTGCAGGGCTGGTGGACAGCTGTGCGGGGTTCCAGGTCAGCAGGCGGTTGCGTTGCGCCCACCTGTAGGCCTGATCGAGCACGTTGCGCTGCATCACCACATACCGCCCTGACAGTCGCTCCAACTGGCAGGCCAGGAACCGCTCCAACTCGTCGACACTGACGTCAACCGCGCGCCGTGTACCCAGCCCTCCTCTGAGGTGGCGTACACACAGTTCGTACAGCTCGACGGTGGACACCGCCAACTGTCCTGCGTCTGCCTTGCGACGAACCCAGTCCTGCCAGCCATCCAACAGGTCAGTCACCGTCAAATCAGCCGACAGGCTGAACAACGGTGCGTTCTGCTCACCCAGGAACGCTTCGGCTTCTCCTCTGGTGGCAAACGTGCGGCGTAAACGCCGTCGTGTCCCGTCTGCTGTGGGCAGCGAGACCATCGCCACCCACCTGCGTCTTGCCTTGTCGTAGAAGATTGAGCCGTCTCCAAGACGTCTCGCTGTGCGTCGTGCCATCTGTCCAGTCCTTCTCGGCCCCTGGGCCTGCTCGCCAATTGCTCGCCAATTGCTCGCCACTTGGACGTCAAACCCGTCTATGGCACCAAATAGGTGCCGACGGGCTGTCCACCCGAAAAGAACCTCTGAACTGGACAAACAGAGGGGGTTACTGGGAAAGCGATGTGGCGCAGCCAGGTAGCGCACCTGCTTTGGGAGCAGGGGGTCGGGAGTTCAAATCTCCCCATCCCGACCGCGTTGCCTTGAGCGACAGGGCGAGCACTACTGTCCCCATGTGGCCGATCTACCCGATGACCTCCGTAGACGCCTCGAGGACCTTTTCCGCTCCGACGACGTGGCTACGGGCCTCGGCGCGGAGTTGATTCGTTGGGGACCGGGCCACGCTGCCGTTCGTGCAATTGTCGACAGCTCACATGCCAACTTCATGGGGGTCGTCCATGGAGGGACCCTTTTCACCTTCGCCGACATTGCCCTGTCGTTCGCATCCAACAGCCATGGTCGGGTTGCCCTTGCCATCCAGGTGGACATCGCATACCACCGCGGCGTGGCACCCGGTGACGAGGTCGTCGCGACTGCCACCGAGATCAGCCGTACCCGTCGCATTGCCAACTACCGCCTCGAACTCCATGTCGGTGACATCCTGGTTGCCTCGGCGACAGGGGTCACCTACCGGACAGACGATTGGCACTTCGGCTCCGACGCCTGGACAGAGGAGTGGAGGGCCACCCACTAGGAGCCGTGTCGTGCGAACGGGAGAGCGGGCGCACCCGTCGGCGCCGCTGGGTGCCATGCCACACTTGTCAGATGAGATCCCTCTCGGCGGGCCTGACCGCATTGCTGGTGGCATCTGCGTGTGCATCACCGGGTGCGTCAGGCGTTGCCCTGTCGGGCCTGCCCGTTGCTCCGACCACCACGACGACCACCGCTGCACCGCCCACCACTGCCACTCCCACGACCACAACTGACGCTCCGCCCGCCACGACGACAACCATTCCAGCGGCCACGAGCACGACAACGACCACGACCACTACTGAGGCTCCCCCCGCCACCACCACGACCCTCCCCGAGCCAACGTTGCCGATGGATCCCGGTGCGTGCATCGAGGTCATCGTTGTGACGCCCTGGAACGGCGCAATCGCACCCTCGACCCTGTTCGACTACGCGCTGGACCCGCTACACCCCGACGTCGGCATGGTCGCCGTCCCGGAATCCTGTGAAGCCGCAGCAGGTCTGGTTCCCGAGTTTCTGGGCGACGAGGTGGAGATCCGGGTGGCTGCACCCGACCCGTGGGACGGCGGGCCATACGGTGTCTTCTGGCTCGACGATGACGGCACCGAGCACCACGTCCAGTCGTTCTCCCGCCGATCTTCAGTGCTGACCGCCTACTCGGGCGACGTCCTGGTACTACGCCGCCACGACCGCGGCCTGGAGGTCGTCGAGGACTGTGGCGACGCCTCCACCGGGCAGCCACTGGTGCACGAGCGCCACCAGATGAGCTGGTGGACCGTCTACGTGGAGTGCCTCGTCTACGACACGTCCGGCCTGGCCGACAGGATCATCGACTACACCCGTGCCCAGATGGCCACCGCTGCAGACCGCCTTCCCGCTACGTCGATCGGCACGCTGCGCCACACACCGGTCTGGATCGAGGTCTCCTTCAACGACGCCGAGAACATGGCCGTCTACATGGAGGACGTACAAGAGCCCGGGTCGGTCGACCTCCCCTACCTAAACGGCATCCGGGTCAGCGCCGACGCCATCGAGGAGGAACTCGCATACGAGATCCCTGAAGGGTTCGCCATCCACGAGTTGTCCCATGCATGGCACTGCCTCACCTACGACCCCTGCTGGTCGGGAACGAGGATCATGAGCGCCTACGCGGCAGCCATGTCAGATGACCTCTACGACTCGGTGGCATACCTCTACGGCGGGGATGAGAGGGCCTACGCGGCAACCGATGACGCCGAGTACTTCGCCGAGTTGTCAGAGGCCTGGTTCGACTCCAACGACTACTTCCCCTTCAACAGGGCCGACGTCGTCGTCCACGACCCCGTCGGCGCGAATGCCGTCAAAAACTCCTGGAGCCGCGTTCCGTAACGCTGAGAGGACTCAGGCCAGAGCGTCGCGCTGTTCGATCAGCGATGCCAGCGGGGCCATGTCAAAGGGAGCGTTCAGGGCGACGATCACGTGGTCTGCGCCGGCATCCACGTAGCGACCCATGTCTTGGACGTCGTCAGCGTCAACCTGGACGGTCCGCTCGATCTGGCCGGGGTCGCGGCCGACCTTGTCACACCATTCATCGAGGATCCCTGAGAGGCGTGCGTAGTTCTCGGGCGGGCCAAAGCTGTTCCAGGCGTCGGCGTGTTCAGCTACAAGGCGCAGGGTGACCTTCTCTCCCTTTCCGCCGATCAGGATCGGTAGGCGCCCCATGGGTGGTGGGTTCACCTTGGAGAGTCGTGACCTGATTCGGGGCAGGTCGGCCTCAAGCTTGCGTAGCCGGCCGATGGCGGTGTCGAACTCGTAGCCGTATTCGTCGTAGTCGCGCTGGAACCAGCCCGACCCGATGCCGAGGTACATGCGCCCGCCACTGACGTGGTCGAGGGTGCGGGCCATGTCCGCCAGCAGTTCGGGGTTCCGGTACCCGTTGCACGTGACCATCATCCCGAGCATGGCGTTGTTCGTGTCGGCCGCCATTGTCGCCAGCAGGGTCCAGCCCTCGAAGTGCTCGGCCTCCATGTCGCCGAACAGGGGGAAGAAGTGGTCCCAGGTCCACACGGAGTCGGCGCCCATGGCGTCGGCCTCGGTCCATGCGCTCCGCATGGCCTCGACAGTCGTGGCCTGGGGCCTGATCACCACACCTACCTTTATGTTCGTCATGAAGGTGAGCCTAGTTACGCGGTGGCCGCATCGATTCGATCAGTCGCTCACGGGTGTGGTCGGACCTGGTGTGGAGCCCCGCCCGCGGTGACGCACAGCGTTGAACACCGCGTAGGCACCACACCGGTTGCAGTCAACGTCGTTGCCGTAACAACAAAAGGTCCTCTCAAACACTCCACCGTCGCCGACGTAGAGCGGCAGCATCGCCTTGAAGGCGCAGCGATCACCGACGTAGGCACCGCACTGGTCAGACTTCATCAACCTGAGGGTCGCGACGTTCGCTCTAACGAGGTCGGGGTAGGCCTCCTTGAGGGCTATGACACGCTCAACAACTTCATCTCGTTCCTGATTGGTTTCCCATGCCTGGCCGCTGCATTCCCCTTTTCGCGGAACGTAGAAGGTGAAGGCGACGCCGTCCACGGGCCAATCGGCCACCACGTCGACGAACCGTTCGATGCTTGGTGAGTTCTCCTTGGTGATGGCCATCTGGAGCATCACGATGGTGCCATCTTCGCGGTCACGTCCTCTTACTGCCTGCTCTACCCGCTCAAAGACTCCCTGCCCCCGGATCGCATCATTCTCTTCTGAGGGGCCGTCGAGGGACACACTGACCAGACGCCCTGGGGTGGACGGGATCCCGTAGGTTCCGTTGGTCGCAATGGAGGAGTCCTCGAAGAGACTCATGGCCGCCAAGACCAGTTTGCGGCGCACCATTGGCTCTCCACCCATGAAGAGCATGCTCTTTATCCCATGTCGGTCCCGTAGCACTTCCAGTTGATGGAGCATCGTGGCGTCGTCCATCTTGTCGATCGAAGCGTTGGGGTTGGCATCGCGGTAGATGAAGCAGTGCGTGCACTTCAGGTTGCACCGATTGGTGACATTCACCAGGGCCGCTGGAAACTCACGGGGCCCAAAGTCAGGGGGATCGGGCGGGAGGGCGGATTGCAAACTGTCTATGGCCATGTTCTCAGGTCAGTCGGTCTCGCTGATGCCACGAAAGCAGATTAGGCCAAACGGTTCCACCCTGTCCTGGGTGACTCAACAATGGCTGGACCACGCATGGTCATTTCTGTGAGGATGAGCCTATGCAAGGAAGTTGTTTCCTGTTTGCTGTGCTGTTGAGTGCGGGCTGTTCAGGAGATGCCATCTCCATGGAACCAGTAGCCACAACGCCAACTACATCAACCACATCAACCACATCAACTAGCAGTGAAACTCCAGCCACCACCACTCCCCCCACGACGACACCAACTACATCAACCACATCAACTAGCAGTGAAACTCCAGCCACCACCACTCCCCCCACGACGACACCGCCGATCAGCACGGTCACCGACCCGACCGCAACCAGCACAGAGGCGGTTGCCAGCAATCCGTTGATCCCGGGCTGTTCGGACATCAAACGCCGGACACCCGGCTTCGCGGAGGGCATCTCCGAGCACGAGCTCTGGATCGGACGCCTCGTGGATAACCAGATTGCTAACCAGCAACTACTTGGTACTGGTTGGTCGGTGGGTGACGGGCTAATGATTGACGGTGTCGCCCATATCTGGGCCATGAATGCCCGAGACAACGTTCCGCACCACGCCACCTTTGCCAATGACCTGTTCACCGACCTAGGACCGATCTCAGTTGACGGTGAAGTGTTCGAGGGCTTCATCGACCCGGACGTCTTCCGGCTCCCGGATGGTGGAATCGGCTTGGCGGCTGTAAACGGAATGCGCATCACGGGAACGCCTCGTCAGCCGGGACCGATCTGCCTCATGCGCTCCGAAAACGGCCAAGACTTTGAAACCCTTCAGGTGTTGCTAGACGAGTCCGGAGTCCAGGATCCGGCGGTGGTCATCAACAACGAATGGGTCTTGGCAGCCAAGGTCTTCAACCAACAGGTGATCAAACTCTTCGTCGGAACCCCAGATGGTGGGTTCGAAATGATGGCTTCAGTGCCAGGTGGCGATCCCGACCTTGTTATGGAATCCGACGGTTCTATCCGCTTGACCGTTTGCGGTGATGGAATGTTGAAGACCTACCTCTCATTTGAGGGCCGCAACTGGGAGCCCTCTGAACCGATCCGTAGCCAGACCTGTGGTCCTGCCAGGATCTCTGGCAGTGACTGGATGCTTCACCTACCCAAGCCAGGCCAGGGTGGAGCCATTCCCTCCCCCGGAGGAGTGGGGGCTGAACCGGTCAATCCACCACCGAAAATTTCCGCGCCGACAGGACCATCTTCAAAGACTCTTGACACGCTTGGCCCTGCCGCCTTCACTCCATCTCTTGGTGAGACCTTCGACTTCACTGTCTCCGATGGGATCACCTATGGAACAGGAGCGCTAGCTGATGGCAGCTCGGTTGAACTACTCCTAAATCTCTGTGTACCTGACACCGGCGATGAGGGCCCCCGACCACTGCTCATCCACATCCACGGTGGTGCCTTCAGTTCAGGCCAACGAGCGTCCTGTTCGTCACAAGAGGAGAAACGCGGTGTCAGGGAGGCCGCAGCACGAGGTTGGGTGGTCGCATCCATTGACTACCGATTGGCCCGTGACAACCCTGCACCCAGTGTCCGGGTAGACAGTCTCCTCGCCGCTGTCGGAGGCTCAGAAGGGCCTGCCCTAGTACGGGCCTTCGTGGCAGCCACGGACGACACCCTGACGGCTCTGGACTACCTGATCGCCAACGCCAATGAGTTGAACCTGGACACAGATCGAATCGTCCTGAAGGGCGGTTCGGCTGGTGCAATCACCGCGCTTACCGTCGCCTATTGCACCGACAAATTTGGAATCAATCGACCACCTATCGCCGCTGTCATCGACCTCTCGGGGGTGCTTACCAGTTCATGCGACAGGGGTGCTGTAATCGGATCTGGTGAACCCATGTTGTTCGTCGCACACGGAACCGAGGATGGTGGTGACACGGCATTTTCCAACGCCGTGAGCATCATCGACGCAACCATCGCCGCAGGGATCACCTACGAGTTTCATCCGCTCGAGGATGTCTCACACATCTGGGATGAGTGGGAAGAAACCACTGCCGACGGTCGTCCTATCGGCCAGGCGATCTTCGACTTCCTGGATCGCGCCCTGTTCCATTAATCCAATATCCCGACATTAGGTGGGGCCCGAGCCCCTTGGGGCAATATTCTCATGACTTAACAGGTCATCCAGCCACTAGGCGAGAAGGGAACCCAGCCGCTATGAGCGACTTCCAGGAACACGTTGAGAAACTGAATGTCAGGGGCATCATCATGGCGTCCCTCATGACCGCCTTTGGCCTGGTTGTGGCCCTGGCGTGGAAGGACGCCATCAACGCCCTCGTGGCCTCCATCATCCCCGACAGCGACAACGGTTCCCTGCTCTCAATGTTCATCACAGCCGTTGCTGTGACCGTGCTGGTCACCATTCTGGCCGCCACCGCACTGAAGACGAACAAGCGACTTGAACGGAGCTGGGACCGCGTAAACGACCTCTGGGAAAGAGACGACGAAGACTGACATGTTGCACTTGGTACCAGCCGCGGCGGCGTTGTCTCTACTGGCCGCGGTGTGCAGCACTGAACCCGAAGTCACCGCGCCCTTGACAAGCGTTGCGCCAACGACTGGGAGGTCGTGGTCGACGCCATTGGTGAGTTCGAGGCTGTCACACCGCTCTCTTCGACGTCGACGCGCTTTGACATGCTGGATGACTCGATCGTCTACGCATTGTGGAATGGATCTGTCCTGTCATCTGAGGTGGTGGGACTGGTGCGCATCGTCAGGTATGACGGCCTAGAAGCAAGTGTCAATGCCACGACAATCGATGCCGCTTCTGCCAGCCTTCCCATATTCGTGATGCTCAGCCAGAGTTAAGGCTTCCGATTCGCCGTAAGACGTGCCCGCAGCCCAAAAAGCGGTCAGCCCCCGGCGGCGGGAGCCAGGGGCTGACCTGGGATCGATACCGGTGGCGCCAATTCGGCGGGAATCAGGCGTGCTCACCGATGTGTATCAACCCGTCTGTGCGGACCACTCCCCCGGGCCCCGAAGGGCCAGTGGACCGGCTACCCGCTCTGGGCAGACCATAGTCCCACTGAAACGCTTTGTCCCGTGGGAAGTTGGGGAGAATGCCCCGGGAGGGGACGCCCGAACCCCGGAGCAGCCGACGGCGACGACGACCACGGCTGCACCAGCAACGACTTCGCCACCCGCGACCACCGCTGTTCCCACCACCACGGTTGCGCCAGCAACGACCGCTGCCGTTTCGACGACGGCAGTTCCGGCCACGGTGACAAGCTGGCTCCCTCCAGCCAGGCAGGCACCGGAACCCTTCCTCGTTAGGGCGGTGTTTGGGGCGGTTTTCTCCAAAAAGGGACGGTATTCGGCCTTCAAACGCCGGAATGAAAGCCCCTCAACGGGAAACGGTCGCGGACGGCGGGCGTAGGATGCCGGCCGTAACCGTGGTCGAACTGGTGGGGTCCTCAAGGGGGTAGGTGAGTGAATCCAGGAGCACAGCCGTTGGTTCGGTTGTCGTCACTCACCAAGCAGTACCCGGAAGTGGCGGCGTTGCGTGGAATCACACTCGAAGTTCCGCACGGCGTGGTGGGTTTGGTGGGACCAAACGGTGCCGGCAAGAGCACCTTGATGAAAATCCTCTTGGGTTTGGTCGAGCCGACGAGCGGAACCGCTGAGGTGCTCGGGTTTGACGCAAGGACCGAGGGGCTGCGCATTCGTGAGCAGGTCGGCTACATGCCCGAACACGATTGCCTGCCCACCGATTTGTCCGCCACCCAGTTCGTCATCCACCTGGCTCGCATGAGCGGCCTCCCAACAACTGTGGCACGGGAACGGGCGGCGGAGACGCTGCGCCACGTCGGCCTGTTCGAGGAGCGCTATCGCCACATCGGTGGCTACTCCACTGGCATGAAGCAGCGGGTGAAGTTGGCCCAGGCTTTGGTACACGACCCAAAACTGTTGTTTCTCGACGAGCCGACCAATGGTCTCGACCCGGATGGGCGAGACGACATGTTGGCCCTGATCGAGCGCACCGGCACGGACTTTGGCATTTCGGTGATCATGTCGTCGCATCTACTCGGAGAAATCGAGAGTGTGTGTGACTCGCTGGTTCTCATCGAGGAAGGCAAGCTGGCTCGCGTCGGAGCGGTAGCCCAGTTCACCGGATTAGGCAATGTTCTGGCCGTGGAGGTCGATCGAGATCCGGAACTTCTTGTCAGCCGAATGATCGCTCACGACGTGAATGCCCGGGTTGACGGGCGAATCATCGAAGTTGAGATGCCGGATGGGAGCGCCACGGATGAGGCTGCGCTCATGCGGCTGGTGGTCGACTCGGTGGTCGATCTGGGCCTGCCCCTGGTGCGCGTTGCTCGACAGCGTCACACGCTCCGCGACATGTTCCGCAACGATGATCCCTCCGTAAGCGGCAACGGGGAG
>Ga0209657_1001211_pt1 | contig 15877 bp, 34 predicted proteins | sample SaaInlV_100m_DNA_FD_184650 | JGI IMG/M metagenome (GOLD analysis project Ga0209657, IMG submission 184650) | Marine microbial communities from expanding oxygen minimum zones in the Saanich Inlet - SI037_S3LV_100m_DNA (SPAdes) (version 2) | ecosystem: Environmental > Aquatic > Marine > Intertidal... | reverse complement strand
ATAAAGAGCGCAACACAGGAATGGACGCATGGTTGTGTCCTGCTTTATTTCAGTATTTTGATGACGCTCCTGCGACAATTTATGTAAAAGTTAATCGCAAATTTGAAAAATAAAACCGAAAAAAAAGAGAAACAACCCTCTATATAAAATAAGGATAGAAATGAAATTGGAAATTGTGGAAAGAAGTAGCGGATATTGGATTGTGCATGAATGGGGTGTAGCTTGGCTTGAACCCTTTGTTGAATTAGCAGAAGCGTGTGCCAAACTCACGAATTTGGAATTGCTTTTGGAAGTGGCTGAGAACACAAATAAAGAGGTTTCCCAAGAAGAAAATCTCAATTTGTAAAAATAAAAGCGGAAAAACAAAAACATCTCCCCTTTATGTAAGGGTAGGGCAAATTGTAACATCTAAATGAGTAACGAAAATACAAGGGGGGAGCATCACACAAAATACTTGCTCCAAGATGTACCAAAATCAACCCAAAAATCTAGCAATATGAGCCAAAATCAACTCAAGAACCTAATTATACAGGATTTTGAATGAACTTTGCTGAAATATTAACCTTTTTATCTGTTTCGGTGGGAATAGTCTTGACAATCCTATTTTTTACAATTATATTTACAACCTTTGACGATTAAAATAATGAAGGAAGATTACAATGACTTGGAAAAATCACGAAACAATAGGTAAGGTAAATAAAGTTTGGACTAAAACTCCACAAGAAATGCTTAACTATATTCTTATGACCGATAAGGACAACGAGGTAGAGGAGAATCATTATTCCCCTGCGTTTTACATAGGTAAAGATATTTCGTATATTCGTGAGGTTTACGAGGAATATGTTGGTCTTGGATCGTTGAATGAGAACGAGCAAATACAGAATGGTTATTACAGATTGGAGATAGAGTAGTAATGTTGCCTTTTAAATCACACATGATAGATGAGATTCTTGTCGAGTACGAGAGCTTAGGAATAGACCCTAAAGATTCCTCTCCTGTTGACCAATACAAAATAACCTCCTCTCCCCACAAGAATGCCTTTGGGGAACTTTGCGGAAAACCCAAGAAGAATAAAAGAAAAAATAAATGGACTGAAGATGACCTTATGTCGTTCAAGCAATTAGGTTATGCAGTTTGTCATAATACGCTTGACTCTCATGGAAGAAAGGTTTACATTCATCACAACATGAGAACTTTCAAGGAAAAGAAACAATGAGCGAATCAGTCTTAGGATATTCACAAAAGGAATTAGATAAGATTCCCAACTATATTTTATACATTAAGATGATGGAGGAAATCAATAAGTCTATTCAAAGTACAGGGGAAATGGTATTTGACTTAAATAAAACCTTGACTCGCATAGATGACTCACTTAGGATAATTGCTAGAAAATAAACAATAATAGGTAAAATGAAATGATAGAAGGCGCAAAAATAGTTAAAATACGCTCAATGACTGACGCTGAATTTAAGCGTGAGTATTGGGATAATTGTCCAAGTCATCCTGTCTATGTTCTTGAACTAGATAATGGATGCCAAATATTCCCTAGTTGTGATTACGAGGGCAATGGAGGGGGAGCATTATTTGGTCACGATAGCAAGACAAATAAATGTTTTACGATTGCGGTGGACAGGAAAGCGCCAAAGCAACCTATTGACACTTCTCACTTAAATAACGAAGAATTTGGAGAGTTTATTAAAGGAAGTTGCAAATAAATGAGTGAGAGGGTAGATAAGTTAATTGCACAAGAGAACGCAGAGATTCTAAATGGGATTGCGGATAACGAAATAGTTTATGTAAATGCTTATTATGTTCTTGACAAGGACGGCAAGCGAGTCTACGATATGGAGATGATTAGGCAAGAATTTGAAGAAAACATACTAATTTTAATTGATTTAAATAAGCAAAAAGGATTATCTGATGGAAAAACTACTTGAGTTAATTGACAAAAAAATTGAGGAGATTGAAAATTATTCAATAGACACTCAAGAGAATGAAGAACGATACATCCATGAGCTTAATTGCCTCATTGAAACCAAGTTTTTGCTCTTTGGAGACAGGAATCTATTGGTTTTGTAAGAAAAATGAAAAAAAGTTGTTGACAGAATATACGGCATCTGCCATACTTCAATCATAGTTTAAATTATCACATTTAAAAACACACAAGAAAATGATTATCACACAAGAAAAAAACAAACGAGTCGTGCAGTCGCATGACTTTGATTCTGTAAATTGCACGATTGATGCAGAGGATATGCGTTATGTCGCATCTCTATTGCGCAACAATTATTCCAACCCTACGCTTGCCGTAGTGCGTGAGATTAGTGCCAATGCACTTGACGCTAACATGGAGGCTAATGTTACTCGCAAAGTTGAAGTAGCAGTTCCTTCTCGCTTGAATCCCACTTTTTCCGTAAGGGATTTTGGTGGGGGTCTAAGTCAAGATGAAGTATTCAATTTGTACTCCAAGTACGGCAAGAGTACCAAAAGAAACTCCAACAATTATATTGGGGCTTTCGGCATTGGTAAGTTTGCGCCTTTATCTTATGGAAACAATTTCACTTGCGTTTCTTATCATGGGGGAAAGAAGATTTCATATAATGTCTTTGTGAATGAAGATGATGACACAAGAATCGTTAAAATGGACGAGGTTTCATCAAGCGAACCTACTGGACTTTCTGTTGAAGTTGCGGTTTCCGATGAAGATGTAGATACCTTCAGAGAAGTTATCAAAAATTTCTTTCGATTCTTTTCGGATGAAGAAATGCCGAAGTTTATTGGAGTGGGGGAAGATGAAAAGTTTTTCGATGACTTTGAAGTTGTCATGGAAGCAAAAGACGACTCTTGGAGAATCTTGGAAGATAAGCAAGATTACTGGAGTAGAAACCATCATAATTCTCATGCAATTATGGGTAGAGTTCACTATCCTCTTGACCCAAGTGCAATCAATTTTGATTCGATTGTAGTCGATGGAGATAAGGATTCCGAAAGAAATGCTCAACATTTGAGGGAGTTAGCTTCACAAGATAATCTTTACATTCGCTTTGACATTGGGCAATTAAAGTTGCACCATAGTCGTGAATCTTTAGAATATAGCAAGCAAACTCAAAAAGAAATTCTTTCTGTTCTTCAATCAGTTCAGAAAGATATTGAGGCTATTGCAAAAGAAAAACTTGGTGATGCCGAAGATTTATGGGATGCCAAAGTTAAGTACGCACAAGTGGTAAATGCGTTGCCTCATGGACTCAAGAATATCTTTGAGAGTTCTTTTGAGTGGGATGGCGCTAAGATTGATAGTCCTGCAATTAATAGAAATCACAAGTTTCAAGAGGAAGTTATCATAACTGAATATACTAAGCAAAATGATCCCGATGCTACGGATGGATATAAGGTGCGATCCAATAAGCAGTCGCGCATTTATTGCGAAAAGAACACTCAACTCTGTTTTCAAGAGAATAAGACGCATCATGGGAATAATCTAAGGTGCAGAACTCTTTTTCAAGAGAACGAAGAACTTGATAAGGTTGTATCGGTTTATTGGGATTGCAAGGCAGGAAAAGACCATGTTTACGATGCCGATGATGGCATGGGATTTAGTAAGATAAATGAAGATAGAATTGTTATTCTTTCGGATATTGCCAAGGCTAAGTTGCAATCAAAAGGTCGTGCAGTAAGCGGAGAGAGTCGTGCAGATGTTCCTCTTTTTGAGCTTGACATAAGTGGGAAAAAGAGTTGGAGAAGGCGCAACGCAGACTATTGGCTTAATTGCACAGAAAATATTGACGAACTAGAAGAAGGTGGTAGGGAGTTAATTTATGTTCCTATTGCGAATTATAAAATTGTTAGTGAAGTTGCCACAGGACAAGAGGAGGTTTTGGGATTAGATTCTCTAATGCGTGATGTTCAAGGAGTTCGTAATATCCAAAAGGAATTGCAGACAGAGCAAGACCCCGAAGGTGAATTTGAATTCCCTCTTGTTATAGGTGTACGCAGAAAAGATTGCAGTAAACTTGACAAGACCCTTTGGAGTGGGTGGGCAGATTACAAGCAAAATTTTGCCAAGTCTTATCTTGTAGAGAATCTTGACAGGGTAGTTGCATCAGAAAAAGCTATGGCTTTTAAAGAGCATCTTGGAATAATGGACGATTATAGATCACTAGATTGCTTGTTAGACAATTCAAAATTCCATAAAGTTATTAGGAGAGAAATAACTGACAAAAATCATTTGTTCAATCAAGTGCTAGATGATTTAGCCTTAATGAAGGATGATACAAGCGAATTGGAAACAATTTTCCGTCTAGTTAATTTCCTCAAGGGTCAAGATGAGGAATGGGTTAAGAAGAATATCCCATCCACTTATGACCACCAAGAGTTTAACAATAAATGCAAAGAAATTTGCGCAAAATACCCATTGCTCGTCAATATCAACCAAGAAATCTATTCTTGGAAACCGATGGATGAAGATAACTTTGGTAAAAATATGACAGATTACATTTTAATGTGTGACCTTGTGTGATAGATTGGGGGGTTGGGGATTATTTTCCCCTCCCCTCATCTTTTCCCTTGACAGGCGCAATGGGATGTGCATAATGGATGACATACTTAGAGAAAGAAACTTTTAAAATCACTAGGAATAACAAATTAAACCTTGACACAAAACACTAAATTTAGTATTATATATATATTGAAACATTAAGGATAAAAAGAGGAAAAAAATTATGAGCAAGAAAGTACCATACACACTAAGCGAAGATTCAATCGTTGTATTTTGGGAAGGAAAACCCTATACGACTCGCAAGGATAACGCCAACTTTAACGAATTGCGCAGGGCATTATTTGAGGCACGATACGAGGATGTGGGGCAGTATCTTGACATCAAGAAGCAAGTCGAAGATTTTGTCGATGGAGATGTAGAGATTAAGGATGAAGTAGTTTACTTTCATGGGCATCGTTTGCATGGTGTCGTAGTTGACAAGATGTTAGAGATGTTACGAAGTGGATTGAAGGATTCTTCCCCCCTCGTTAATTACATTAAACGCTTGATGGAAAACCCTTCCTCTAATTCGGTTGAAGAACTCTATACCTTTCTTGGGTACAAGTCGTTGCCGATTACGCCCGATGGAAAGGTTTTGGGATATAAGGGAGTTCAAGAGAATTTTTATTCCAATACTGGCAACGCTGATACGATTGTCGTTCAAGGACAAACGAACGAGCGCCATCAAATCTTCAATGGAGTTGGAGAAACGATTGAGGTTGCTCGTAGGTCAGTAGATGACAACAAGGACAATCATTGCTCTTATGGGTTGCATATCGGGTCTTACGATTACGCTCATGGTTGGAGTGGTGGTGGAAAGTTGCTCTTGGTGGAGTTTGACCCTCAAGATGCGGTTTCCGTTCCTACGGATTGCTCGTACCAAAAGTTGCGTGTTTCCAAGTACAAGGTAGTCGCAGACATTACTGACACTAAAAAAGAGTTAGATAAAGCGGTCTACGAGTACAACAAACCCATCTACGGATCTGATTCTGACGATGAGGACTTGGGAGATGATTGGGATGATTGTGACGATGAGGAATCATGGGACGATGAGGAAAACCTCACCAACTTAGCTTTGCGCAATTATGTAGAGAATAAGCATGAGCAAGGTATTTATCCTCCGATTAAAAATGTGCGTTCGCTTCAAATTTGTCGTGATGCAGGATTGAATGTATCATCTGTTGCGTCAATCTTGGAGGAGTCGGGATTTCTCTTGGAGGACAACGAGGACAAGGTTCTTAGCGAACTTAAAGTCCTTCCTCCTGTCGGTAATTGAATTTTATAGAAAGATTTTGATAATAGAGATAGGCAAGCCTATCTCGTTCTCAAATGAATCTCTACAAAAAAAGCGCCAATACCAAACGCAATGAATGGTTAAGGTCTACAAGGCGCAAGAAACCCATTCACGATGATTTAGTGATGGACACATGGGTAGGATTGCCAATTAGCGAAGATGGAGTCACAGGAGACTTAAATGCTGAACCTGTCGTTGAGGTAGAGTTAAGGAAGCAAGAGGCAGACGCAACAAATGATTTCTTAAAAGAATTTAATCAATTAATAAGGTACGAAAAGAAATCAGATTGGGCGAAACAGAAATGGCGAAACAAATCTAAAGATAATGGTTGACATAGTAGGATAATCTGTCATACTTTAGGAATAAACATCAAAAAAGGATATTAAAATAATGCAAGAACCAAGAAAAGACATCCCCGAAATTGAAGGGAATAGCGTGGACGAGAAATTGGCAAATCTCGTTCAATGGAGAAACGAAACCCTTAAGAATGGAGATTGCCTCAAGCTAGTGGAGATTGGAGATGCGGTAGGACTATCAAGAGAGAGAGTTCGACAAATAGAAGCAGGAGCATTAAAGAAATTGCGCCATCCTGCGTTAATGAAACAACTAGAAAGATAAATGAGTAAAGTTATTTCAGTTCCGTTCGACTTAGAGGATTACGGACTTTATGAATTGGTTGAGCATTATGTTGAATCAAGAAAAGGATTCGCAGACAACGAAGTTGATTATCTAAAAGAATTAATCTATTCTTTGGAATTCTTAAAGACGCACTATGAGGGAAAAGAAGCATAAGTACGAACTCATAGAATATGCAGGTTGCACTTATTCTCCCTATGGACAGGTCTTAAGAAACCCTCCTCCAACATTATGGGAAATGACAGAATCTCAAGCGTGTGAATTGAACAATACATATAGAGCAGAAGGCAAAGTTAAGAAATTCATTAGAGTTAGAAAGTTCTATCCAAAAAACATTAAGTTTAAATCGGGAGAAATAAATGTTGGCAAACATCAAATTCAAAACAATAGAAGAATTGAAAATGACAAGAGCAGAGGAATATGATTACCCAAAGTACGATGAAGATTTCTTACTTGAACAATTAGATGGTAACTGCAAAAACTTTTATATAAAACAAGCGGATGACGATATGCTTTACCAAGAGGCGTATTCTCAAGATAAGGTTCGTATCGCCTTGGAGAATGTCTTGACTCTCGCAGGGGAACGATTAGAGCAGTTTCAATCCCCCGATTATACGGATGCCGACATAGTGATTGCAGATGAATCAATAAGAGCAGTAAAGGATTATTTCTTTAATAGCGGAGAAGCAGTTTTTAATAATTCACAAATAGCGCAAGATAATAAAGATTAGGCGTAAATACATAATTTAGAATAAATAAAAAGTTTAATAAAGTAAAGAATTATAAACCATGACCCATATTAACCCATTTGACCCCACATTAACCCTTCAAATAGGCTTAAATAATGGGACAGAGCGCATTTATAAGGGATTGAATACACCCCTACCTTTTTTCTCTCTATAAGTCAAGTAAAAAAGTTAAATATTTTAAATTAATTTTTATTGACATTTGTTCTTGTATGTTCTACTATGTATTGAATAGCCATTAAGGATAATATAGTGAAGATAATAAGAAAGATAGTAAATAAGATTAAAGAGTATATTGAAACAGATGAAACGGAGAAGTTGAGAGAGTTAGAGTTTAAGCCAAAGAAGAATAAAGACAAAATGAGATATAATAAACACGGCTTTCCGACTTACAATTCAAGATTACATTCTGATCCAGATAAGCGACATAAATACTAAAATAATTTAATAAAGTTAAGCTAAATAATTACATTAATTTTTTTATGCTTTTAGGCGCAAATAATCTAAATAAGTAACATAGGTAGTGTATTCTATGACCTTTAGTTCAAATATATAGATTAAGCCGATTTAATTAAATAAAATATTTTATAAATTTCAATTATTTCCAGTCATTTTCAGCTTTTTTGGTTGACTTTCGGCTAAATAAGTCTATATTAGAGGTATGACAATTGAGGAGGAGTCTATTCAGTTCCTTGAATCGCAAATAAGTAATAATTACAAAGAAATTTTCGATAAATACTTAATAAATAATGTAGAATGGATTGAGCTTGAGCAAGGTATGCGACCTGTCGCTCACATAATGGAAGCTACAACAAATAAACTTGTAAATATAATAGTATTGTTCCCATATTTCAATCCATCTACTGATACAACTAAATAAGATAAATAATGAATTTAGCGCGCGAAATAAACGAAAAATTGGATGAAATACTGCGACATAATCAAGAAAGAAAAGCAGTTGAATTAGATTTCCAAGACCCTAACTTCACGATAAATGATGTGAGTTCTGGAGAGCAGGTTACAAAAGAAATGGTGTTAAATAAAGCCGATGAGGTCTACGAGGTAATTATAGAAGATTTAAATAAGATAACTAATAGTGGACAAAATTGTAGAGATTTATTTACTAATCAATATTATATCAATGACATGAGCCAAGACCACTTGATTGCAAAAGAAATGAGAGCAAATAAACTTGCAACAGAAGAAGCGAAGCAGAGAAGCTCAAATAACTAATTTAATATGAAATACTTTGTAATAATTTCCGCGATCTTAATAACAGGTTGCGCATCTACGCCTGAAGGCATAGATTACATAGGACAACAACCTTGGTATGCAGTCAAAGCGCCCCATACCGCCTCATGCCCTTGTTGTTTCGGAAAAAAAGTGTTGACACCTACCCCCACCTCTGCCATACTTAAGGTTCAACAATCAAAAAGGGGAAATCAAAATATGTCTATTGCTAAAAATGCTCGTTGCTCTCAAATCATTCGTGAAGTGGAGGGCGGTAAGTTCGTTAAGAACTCCAAGTTTCATAGTTTCGGGTCGGTGGTGGAGGATAGTATCTTCGCCCAACAGAAGGAAGCAGACAGAAGGTTGCTTGAGATTCAAGCCCAACGCAAGGTGAGGGTAGCACGATGCAACTAAGAGGATTAATTTCAATGAGCGAGTTCTATGAGTTGACCGAGAAGATTGCACAATTAATTGACGAAAGTCTAAGCGCAAGCATGGAAGATTTAAGTAATATCAACGACTTAGTTGGAAAAGAAATTGAAGTAGCTTATCGCGCTCAACAACAAGAGAATGTTGAAACAAATGGAGGTTCTAAATAATGAGAACTAAAGGAATGAATTCTAAGGGCGCATTCGGTGGAAAAATTAAATCCCTTTCTAGATCAAGACTTAAATCCATAATGCCTACCGCACTCAAAAACTTTGATAATCAAATGGGCAAGTACAAAAGAAAGCATTGGGAGTACTTCAAGGAGTGGATGGGTTGGGAAACCCAAGAAAATAAAGAAGAAAATAATACTTGACAAATAACACCTAATAGGGTATACTATATAAATAATAAGTTGAGAAAGGTAAACTCAATTAAATCAAATAACCTAAATTTTTTGTTCTTTTAAATTTTAGTCTTTAGGGATGATCGACGGATCACCCCTAGGGGAAACATGTAAACAGGGTATACGGATGCCCTGCATGTGCAATGGTCATCACCTCGTACTGAGGGAGCTTGCTCGTCGAATGATGGGAGGGTTAGGTCGTCAGACCCTATGATCGGCACATTGCTAATTGCGTGATTGCAGTATGTCATGAACGATGGTTCATATGCTGATGAAGTTCCAACGCCCGATGTGGGGAGAGGGATTTTAAGGTAAGCCTGTGGTGGGCGTCATATGTACCTGTGTATAACCACGAACTATATATATAGTCCGTCGCAGGTTGGTGAGTGCGGTAGAGATACTGAGACTCCCCCTTCGGGTCGCATAACCCAAGCAAGTAGTTAATGTTGGCGGACTACCAAGTTTCCGTCCCCCACCTTTTTTCTTTGTTATCCTCCTCCCCCTCTGCGCAATTGTAAGTGTGCAGGGGGGGTTTTTTTATGTTGACTTCTAAGTGTATTCTGTCATTATTACAGGTATGAAACTTATAAAAGACATCATCGACCATTGGGGGTTTGTTAATTCTGCTCAAATTGAAGAGCTTGAGTCCGCATTTCCCAACATGGAATTAGTAATCAAATGGGGTGGAATGCAAAGAGAAGCCCTTCCAGCGTGTGAAGTCGCCGAGCGCATTGCTCATGTGGAAGAAATGAATCAAGACTATGCTCGCGAGGTATTTATTAAGTCTGAAAGTTTTCGTAAGCTTAAAGAAGTATTAGGAGTAAAGTAATGGAGCTATTAAAACAAGAAGATAAAAGATATTATATAGATGAATCAAGAAAAGTATTCATTTATAAAAATTTGCACAAGAACTGTTGGAGCCTCAAGCAGGACGGGTTAGTCAAGGCCCATGTAGATGACCTCAGCCTATTCGATTGTTCCTTCCGAGTTAACTCGAAGGGTAGAGCTAAGGTTTTAGAGGAAAAGAGGAAGAATGTCCACGCAGGCATTAGCGGGTACATAGATCTTTCCTGGGATCACGACAGCGTGAGCCGCGAAGGGCAGGTGGCCAAGCTTGCAATGTACAACCCTTACAAGTATAAATCTTTCGTACGCGTTGATGACGACAGCAAGCCTGTCTTTTGGTCTTCCACAGCGCGACTCGTTACAGCAAAATCTCACGGAGACAAAGACAAGGTATACTTTGTACCTTCAATTGAATCCGCCAACCAAATATAAACATGAAGTATGGAAGCAATAATCATCATAAGTGCAATCGTAGTAGCAATAATAATATCAAAAGATCTTTAATAAAACTAGAAATAATGTCTCAAATAATGTAAATAAAGCTTGACTTTGGCGAAAGCCTGATATAGGTCGCGAGTCGTAAGTCCTTGAACACCAATGACTTGGGCGCCTCGCGCTGACCCCGCGCCACAAGTAGTTGATAGTCAAGCGGTTAGAACTATTTCACAAATCTTGAAAAAAAATCCGGAAAAGGAAGAACATCCCGCCTTTATATATATAGAGGGAGAGGGTAAGGGAAAAGGATTTAAAGAAAAAGCTTGCAATTACTCCCGAATCTGTCATTATTGTAGTTATGAAAGAAACAGTAAAAGTCTTAATGTCCCGCGATGGTTTAACTCAAGCCGAGGCGGTTTACCAAGTTGTCGGTTTTTTCAAGATGATGGAAGCGGATATCAAAGATGGTGGCGACCCCTTTACCTGGGAAAATGAGTTTGTCCAAGAGTTTGGACTTGAGCCAGATTTCTTTGAAGATTTCATTTTTAGGCTTGCAGTATAAAACCAATCTGTCATACTAGAGGTAAACAATGAGAAGTTGGGAAAGAAAAGATATAACGGACATCCTCGTAAAACATCACGAAGAATTGCGTGAAGCTAGTTTAGGGCTCGCCAATAGTGGTGACCCAGAAGGTTGGCGTGAGTTGGATGACGACTGCATAGTAATTGAAGATTTTTTAGAGGAAGCTTTCGGCATGGAGTGGCAAGGTGACCACTTCCTTGATTCACACAAGAACCTTGTATAAGAGGACACAACTATGGGACTAGACCAATACGCATACGCAGTTGCACATGAAGGTGCAGAACAAGAACAACTTACTACTTGGAGAAAGCACAACCGCCTTCATGGATGGATGGAGCAACTCTGGGAAGATAAGGGTAGACCAGATTGGGATTCAACGGAACAACCTTTGGGAGATTTTAATTGTCAACCTGTGGAACTCACCGACTCTGACATTGAGCAACTCGAAGCTCACATTGAGGGTAAGTCATTACCCGAAACAGGTGGGTTCTTTTTTGGAGATGACTCTTTCGAGTGGGCGGATGATGAAGGCAATCCTCCTGCGCAGGGAGATTATTACTACAAGCAAGATGATGTGAAGTTCATTCGTCTTGCTCGTAAAGCACTACAAGAAGGCAAGAAAGTTTTTTACGATTCTTGGTGGTAAGGCTTGACACAACACGCAAAATTTGAGAGAATACAATCATGCAAACGATAGATGTAACACCGAAGTGGGAAGCAATGATGAGAGTCATGCTTGCTGTACTTGAAAATCCAAAGGCGTCTGCCGAGTCCAAGCAATCAATGAGGGAAGAACTCATTAGCCTTGGCAGGTGGGTTGACCAAGTGAACGAGGAAAGGAAACAAGGAATCTATGAAAGAGAACAAGGAAGCTAAGTACTACGAAAAAGTAATGGATTCTACGCTCATCATCCAAGAGTATATCTTTTACTCTGAGATGGAGGGGGAGTTGGATTACGATGATCCTTGGATGGCTTTATACAATGGACTCAGTGAATTACGCGGGAAGTTAGCCGATGAAAAAGAATTTTCAGAAACGATAGATACACAACAAAGAGAAGGGAATTAAAATGACTGATCAAGAAATTAAAGACACAGTAGAAGGTTGGAACTGGAACCTCAGTATATTTGAGATATACGATGAGGTTAAGGATATGGGTAAGTATGGATATGGAGGAGGCAATGCATCAGAACATGAGGACTTGACTCGCTTGCTCAACCACGCCTATGAATACTTCAACTACGACCAAATGATCAAGGAGTTAATGAGCTTTCTTGGTGTGGAAGTCGCTGAGCATAATCTTTGTGGTGACCACAAAGTAGACTTGACAACCACCTCTTAATTTGAGAGAATACTACCATGTCAAAGAAAACTATAGAACATAGAACCGCATCTCAACTTGGGAAGACCTCTTCCCATACTGGAAACAAACCATTAGTCAAGTCGTTATATGACGACAATGTGCTCGTCACCCAAAAGGTGAGGAGAGCGCAAGAAAGGAACAAAAGCCAATGATAGATTACATCGAAGCAAATTGCATCGTGCCACCCCTCAATAGTCATCCAGAACATGACGAGGAAAGTGGCACTTGGGATGTTTACTTCGAGGAGCGTGAAGGGGCGAATCCCTATGAGCTTGAAACAGAGCTTATTTGCATCGCCCTTGATACAATGGAAGAAGCACAAGACTTAATACGAAAATCAGTAGATTTATATTACAAGGAAACACAAAATGAAGAAAATGTTCAAGAAGATCAAGCGTTGGTTTAACCCTCTTTATAGCGTCGTCTATACGACGAAAGACGGAAGAACCGAAATGTACACAATCGAGAAGCCTCAACACGGCAATGAGTTTGGTAATGTGAGAGAATCCCTCCGCACGGCAGGCTTTAAGGCTTTTTGTCATAATCGAGGAGCTGTCCGCTCCTTCCGCTACGACAGGATAGTTGCACTAAATAAAGGATGAAATACGACACCTTAAGGCTCAAGATCAGAGAGCTCGCGCACCTTTTAGCCTACGAAGAAGAAGCGGGTCACAGGTTCGCTGGCTGGTACCCCAGGAAGAAAGAGCATGACTTCTTACTCAAAAAACTTTATCGCTTAGAAAATAAGGCTTAATAAGGCGGCTTTCGAGATAGGCATCGTTCTCTACATCCTCTACGCTTTTACTGTCCTAAGTCGTTAACCTTCAACAACTTGCGCGATTAGCGCTGCCCCCGGCGCCCAAGTCGTTGATGCTCAGGCACTTGCGTAACTACTATTAGTCCGACTGATGGGTGGCATTAGCAAGAAAAGAAACTGCATTCAAGAACTTTTTTTTTCTTGCGGTTTAGTCCGATTCTGTCATACTTGTATTATGAAAGTGAGGGAATTAAAAGTAAGAAAGACGATTTATCTACCGAAGTCTTGCCCTATGAAAAGGCGAAACAAAGTTCTCCCTCGTAAACAAAAGCACAAAGGAAAAGAATTAGAATGAACATCTTAGACAACGATTCCGACTTTGAGGAAGAAATGAACGCAGAATATGTAACCAATGAGGGGATGTGCGCCCTTTGGGATTTGTGCATAGAACCAATGCAAGATAAACTCTCGCAGGAAGATATGGCAGTAATTAGCCTAATTGGCATGACCTTGAAAATTGTAGCAGAAAAGGCAAGTGCCTACGAAAAGCTCCAACAAGGCGAACTAGACGACACAAAAGAAAACGATTTTTATAGAAATTAACCATTGACAATCCATTCAAAAACTGAGAGAATATAATTATGTCTGAAACAAAGAACAAAATCAACCTCCGCATTTGCGGTAGTGAGTCTAATGTCGTTGACCTTGAGCAAGTTCAAGCCGTCAACACTCCCGAAGTGGAGTATCGTAAGGAAAGGAACAAGGACGGCAGTCTTTCGGTTTCTTATCAACCCATCTCGCACAATCTCTTGATTGACAAAACACGCAAGCATCTTGATGATGCAGGTTTTTCAGTCGTTGACGAATGCCACAACCTCGCAAGAAGTGGTAAACGCTACTTTGGCTTGTTTGAAGTGAGTCACCCCGATAGGGAAAATGCCGAGCGTGGAACTATTATTGGTTTGCGTAACGCTCACGACAAATGCTTTCCCGCAGGACTTTGTGCAGGGGATGCTCCTTTTGTCTGCGACAATCTTATTTTCACAAACAATGTGAAACTCGCAAGAAGGCATACACGCCATATTCTTGCCGAGTTGGATTCGGTTATCGCTCGCACTTTGGGCAAGTTGTTCTCCTTTTGGGGAGGGCAAGACCAACGCATTGCGTCCTACAAGGATTTCGATTTGACCAACCCTCAAGTCAATGACCTTGTGATTCGTGCTTTCAAGGCAGGGGCAATCAGCAAGACCAAGGTGGTCGATGTTGTCAACCAATGGGAAAAGTCTGACCATCCTGCATTTTGGGATAGGAACATGAATTCCCTTTACAACGCCTTCACCGAGGTTTACAAGGGTAACTTGGTTGCTCTCCCTCAACGCTCCGATGCGTTGCACTCCGTACTTGATGCGGAAGTCGGGTTTGACCTTTCCGCTTTCAATGCTACGGAAGAAGCCGAGCTTGTCGAAGCGGTTGCGGTTGAACCTGCGAATGAGCTTGCGGTTGTCGGGCAAATAGACGGCGAAGTTCCTGCTTCTCTTTACGAGGATTACGAGGACTGAGAAAAACAAAAAAGGTTACAATAAACCTTCCCCCCTCCAAATAACGGAGGGGGTTTTTTGTTGCCCTCGTTTTCGTGCTTAATAAGCTTTTAATGGGGAGCAGTAGTGCCACTACTTTTCGATTGTAACTCGTTGAGCATCAACGACTTGCGCGTCGGGCGCAGGGGCCGGCCCCCAAGTCCTTGACCCCCAAGGACTTATGACTATTTTCAGTTAATTGATCTTTTTTTCTTGCGATTTGCCCCGAATCTGTCATTATTAAGGAATGATTAAGCAAACTCTACTCACGGCAGGAAATGCCAAAATTGTAAAAGGCGAGGAATTAGGTTACCTCACAAAAGGTATTCATTTTGCTCCCGCTGATTTGTCGGGGCATGAAGTTTGCCAATGGCGAAGCAAGGGTTGCACAATGGCTTGTCTCAACACGGCAGGTCGTGGGCGTATGCAAAACACCCAAGATTCTCGCATTGCAAAGACAAAGTTATTCTTTGAGGATACGCTTGCCTTTCTTGCCAAGCTCGAAAAGGAAATTGCAAGCTCGATTAAGTCGGCAAAGAAAAAAGCAATGACTGCGGTTTTTCGTCCTAACCTTACAAGCGATTTGATGTTTGAAGAGATCGAAAATGCGGATGGGCAAACTCTTATGCAAAAGTTTCCTGACACCCAATTTTATGACTACACCAAGAGCTTTGGTCGAATGGCAAAGTTTCTCAATGGTGAGTTTCCGAGCAACTACCATTTGACTTTCTCCGCTTCCGAGCATAACCAAAAACTTGTCGAAATGGTTTTGGAAATGGGTGGCAATGTTGCCGTGGTCTTTCGTGATCAGTTGCCCGCAACTTGGAAAGGTTTTGAAGTTGTCAATGGTGACGCAAACGATTTGCGTTTTCTTGACAAGTCGGGCGTGGTCGTTGGGCTTATCGAAAAGGGTCTTGCCAAGAAAGACGAAACGGGTTTCGTTCAAGAGGGGGTAAATTCGTGAGGGGCGACAATTTTAGCGAATACTACGACTCAGCCGAGGGCATAATGATTTCCAGGGAAAGAACTTGCCAAGAGCTAAA
>Ga0209657_1001209_pt1 | contig 15898 bp, 5 predicted proteins | sample SaaInlV_100m_DNA_FD_184650 | JGI IMG/M metagenome (GOLD analysis project Ga0209657, IMG submission 184650) | Marine microbial communities from expanding oxygen minimum zones in the Saanich Inlet - SI037_S3LV_100m_DNA (SPAdes) (version 2) | ecosystem: Environmental > Aquatic > Marine > Intertidal... | reverse complement strand
AAAACTGGCCTACTGGCGAGGTGAGGAATGTGTCTAACGGAGTCATATAAATTAATGAGTCATATTTGTAAACATCATCATCCACATATATAAGGGTGTCTGCTTGCAGCCATTGAGAAGTATATTCACTACTCCCAGTACCATATTCATAATCTTCCAATACTGGCTTATAACGTTCATCATCCACATCCCATTCTAACTTTTTAATACTAGAAAATTGATGTGAATAAATAATTAAAGAATCAACTTGGGGGATGTCCTCCACAATATTTGTGTTGGAAATAGTTCCATCCCCATCAATGTCGGGACAAGCATCTGAAATTATGCTACATCCATCAGTGGTCTCATCAAATACAGAGACTGATATCTGCGCATCTAAGTCGTCAGGTTCAACTTTTAAAATAAAATCCGAAAAGGTTCGGAGGTTTAACGTATCTCTATTGGGGTTTAATAATCCTGGATTTAAAACTGTATTCGCAACAGGACCCTCTTTCTGGTAGTAGAAAAATTTAGCATTAAAATCAGAACTTAAATCATAAAAGTATTCTGAGAAAATACCTTCTTCAAAACCTAAATCACTATCTTCAAGTGTATTTACATTTATAGTTCTATCATTGGTACTTGAAGTAAGGTCTTCCTCACAACTCACAACAAACAAGGCTAAAATGAATAGCTTTGAAATAAACTTAGTAATATTCAATGAACACCTCAATCGATTCTAAACATAATTTAGAATCTTAACATATAATTTTTAAATATGGGATAAATAACAGAGCCAAATTTACACATATATTAAATATGTGTTCAAATTAAATACTTGTAACAAAGTATGTCAACCTGCACGTTAACAATTGATATGCCATGACTTTATTTTACGAGGAGAGATTTCTGAATTGTCGAAAAGGTTTCACTATTTTCTAATGAACTTGATTCAAATTGGATGAAGTAAAGTCCACTTGCGAGATGAGATGCATCCCATGAAAGATTATGATAACCAGAACTTAATTGTGAATTTATCAACTCTTGAATCAGACGACCTCGAACATCATATATATGTATTTTCACCATGCTTTCATACGGTAATGCAAAAGGAATATTAGTTGAGGGGTTAAATGGATTTGGGTAATTTTGGCTCAATGAATATGATTCAGGAATTGAATGAGTAATAAATGCTACACTTTGAGCAATGCTATATGAATCACCATCTGCGATTCTAAATCCTGAAAATTCATTTACACGACCATTCACCCTAAATCTGTTTATATCAATATGGGTATCATCAGTAATTGTATTTATAATTTCAAATTTTATATCTGCCAATACTCCATCATGATTTACAATACTTGAGGTACAATAAATAATAAGAGAAACTCCATATTCACTTTCAGAGATTATTGTCTGATAATTATCTTGAGTCAACGAATGAGATACTATTTCAATATTACTCAAATTAAAAATATCCGCATCAAAACTAATTTCTAACTCGATACCTTCAATTAGATTCTTCTCTTCAATTGCTATAGGGAGCATTAAGAACTCATCTTCTTCAGCAATAGAGACATAATGAGACTCCATCTCTGACACTTTTGAGAGATTGACAACATCAGTGTCCCAATCACCGTCAACGTCACCAATTTTATACCCAACAATTTCTTGATTAATAAAATCTTCAACTATAGGTGACAATGATTCAACCTTGAGTATTTCATCAACATAAACTCCATCTTCATTCTGTAAAGCATCTACAAATTCTTCAGCACTTTCGAGTATTTCCATATCAATCAGCGAGGGGGTGAAAATCCAATCCAGTGGATATACAAAGTCATTGATAGACTCCTGGCTCCCATTAAATAATGTTGAAATAAAAGATTGGTCAAAAAGCGAAAGTAGATTTTCATCCTTTGGAATAAATCTCCACGCTAAACTATACTCATTTAATGAATCTACATTCCCAACTAAAAGTCGAGCAACGGCAGAAGCATCAAAAGCATTAATCCAACCATTTAAATCAACATCAGCAATATATCTTTCATCACTATTAAAATCAATTAACCCAACAGAATATCGAGCTATTCGAGAAGCATCTACCGCTGATAATCCATTAATTGAATTATCTTCTTTGCTCATTACACTTAGATAATCTCCTCTTAATACAGCGGGGAAAAGTATATCTCCAGATGAATCTGATAAATCATTATACGCAGTGTCTAAAGTCGTAAATTCAGATATACCTACCAAATCAACTACTGCATCATCAACAACCGCATCCTCATTTGAATAATATTCCACAGAGCCTCCAATCTGAAACAGACCCTTTACAATATTTAATTTTTGAAAATTCGTGTTAATCTCGCGAATGTTTAAATCTGATTTAACAAAATCAATGGTTACTTGCTGGCCGATATCACCTGTAACTTCCAATACTAAATCAAACATTTTATTTATCCCATATGGATTTATGGGGTCGGCTGATGAGTATAAAACAATACCTAAAGTATCTTGTGCCTCACTTGTATATCCCCAAATAAGTGAATAATCTGAATCTATTGCATCATCATTCACAGAGATTGATTCTTCAACAAATATCCCAGTTGAGATATCAATATCAGAAACAATTATTTTCTCAGGGTCAATGGCAAGCTGTACTTCAATTCCATAAATATTTTCTGAATCATAATTATGCAAATTTATAGGAATTCTATTTTCAATTTCTGGCTCTGGATAAATATTTTTATCCGCAAGTAGCAAAAACGATTGTAAATACTCACAAGTGCTCAAATCGATTCCCGCATTGGGATTGTAATTTGATGCAAATGGATCACTACAGCCAACACAACTGGTATATTCACAAGAACCATCATCATAAAAAGGCTCTGGTTTATTGCTTCCATCACAATCTACATTTGTATAACAGTAATAATTGCAAGCCGTGTCATCACTACAACCTGAAGTATACTCAATCATTCTCACTTCGACACGAATATTTTCAAACTCTTCTTCTAAAATTGCTATTTGGTTTCCATTTTGATTTCGCATATCAATTGATGCATTACCGATGTGCAATAGTATAGAGTATTCTTCACTCAAGTCACCCATTTCCCATGAGAGAACAATCTCTCCATACTGATTAAATTGTGTATGAGAAATATTGAGTGACTCGCCAATTATGTTCCAGACGTACAATGTATCATTAGCTTCATGAATATCTTGTGAAAAATACGGTGAGTCTAATCCTTCATTTTCTGAAAGCCAATTAGAATTATCAATTTTAAAATTGGTGTATGAGGGGAATGTGGAGTTAAATGGCAAATGATGTTCATCTTCCCCTGCACGGAAACCATCTGATGCATTTACACTAAACCCTAAATCAATAATATCTCCAAATGGATTATACCATTCTTCCCCAGCTCCAAATGCACGAGCTGATAATTTCATTCGCCAATCTGAGCTTTCATCGGGTTCAGAAATTAATTCAGGATTTAACTTATTTTGGATTTTCAAAACTAAATCAGCTTCATATGCAAATATCCAATATCCCATAAACGATTCAATTTCAAAACTTGGTATATGAGTGGCACTCGAATTATCAAATCCAAGCATTCTAGATGAAACTAGCCCCAAAGAGATGGCTTCGGTAACAGGAAGCAATTCACCATTACCTCTTAACACATCAATTGCGCCCATATTAAAAGTCTCTATGAGGGGATTAGAAATCAAATTCCATCCCGCCTCTAATGGTATATCAAATTGATTAAATAATTCACCACTCAACTGCATATTTGCAGGGCTATACATCCAAAAATAATAACCCTCACCAGAATTTAAACTGAGATTAGTATCATCACCATTTTGAGCAAACGCCGTCCAGTTAAACCCTACTCCCGAATTATTTAATGCAGTATAAAAGTCGGGGTTTTCTAAGCCAACCGGAGTTCCAAATAGATGCCAACCTGCTTCAAAATCATGACTCTTTTGACTCTCAGAAATTATGAATTGATAGTCGCTCTCATCAGAATAGTTTGCAAATTCACCACCACTTGCGTTAGTAATGGTATATCCACCAATATCAGTAATGGTCGCCTTCACTTTCACCTCATTTGTATATCCCTGGAAATTAGAAGGGTCAATATCCTCATAAGATGTATTAATATCATCAGTAGATAGTAAATGCAGCGTTTGAGTATCTTGATTAAATTCACCATCATATGATAAATAAATATCCAGAGTACTAATTGACTCAACATTTTCAAATTCTAATTCTATATCTAAACTGCCATTACCAACTATCTCCGCACCATTGGGTGAAATAACTGATACCGTGGGCCTATCCTTAGTCATCCTACAAACTTCTTCTGAATGCGTACAAAGATCATTGAAGTTACATGATAAAATCTGATAACAATATTCAGTGGATGGCAATAAGTCTTCATCCAATAAAGTGTATTTTTTTAATAAATCACCATCCTGTGATGGATTCAGATACATTGTATCGGAAGCCATAAATTCTAAATAGATAAGATCATTTCTACGGATTATATATTTAGTTGCCAGATTATCAGGACCTAAATTTGAAGGTAAACCATAAAAGGGGGGACGTGGACGCGGACCACCATCATACATACCATTTAGCAGTCCATCTTCATTGGGTATATCAAGGAATGGTTCAAAATCATCCCAAAAACCATCTTCATCATCATCGTTCCAGCCCTCAAATCTTTCACCTTCATCAAGCCAACCACTTTCATTTAAATCTTCAAAATCCCATGCATAATTGCCTTCCCCTTCATCGGGATATATATAATTCAAATCTCCTGGGCATAAATTATCGAATCCACAATCTTCAAACGGCTCTTTATCGTCCCAAACTAAATTATTATTCAAGTCAGCATAAGATTCACCGGTAAACATGGACTCAAGCCAATCCAATTCTATATTATATAATCCAGCCTGGATATTTACCGAGTCAACAAGAGCGGGAGCTGGTGCGGCTAAATAACTCACAAATACAGAGTCAATTGAAAATAACTCGGTTCCATCATTTACTTCTAACTGGAATCCTTTCTCACCATATCCTTCAATGCTAATAGCTAATTCCGGATCTGTATGTTGAGAGTTTGATGCAGAAGTCCAAGTGAATGCTAAATCATCTAATGGCTCAAGGTATAAATATAAATCTCCATCTTCCTCATAACTATTATCTGGATCATATGACTGATTATCATTGCTGAAATCTGAATATACGGGCAGTAAAATTGATGTATTTTCTTCATTGTCATCTTGAAGATCATACACAACAATATCCATGCCTGCCTTACTCACAGGCGGTCTATTCTCGAGTGACAGTAATTCTAACACTTGAAATGATTTATCACCTTCACCTGCGATATTTATAGCAGAAACTTCATATGTATAAAGTGATGAAAAATCTAGCCCTCTATCAATAAATGTATTACCTGTTATATTCTCACCTTTTAGTTCACCATTTCGCCAAATGTTAAATTTTTGAGCTGGATATTGTTGAAGGCCTGATTGGCAGCACGGATCCTCCCAGGTAATTGTGGTTTCTCTATAACCCCCAAATCCTGCAAGGTTAATTGGTGGTTCTGGGATTGCATTTCCCACAATAATTGAAATTGACGATCGAACACTTGAAGGCAGATAACCCAATCTAACAATTTCTCCATCTTCAATTTTTTTAAAAGAAACCCCATCATTTAAATAGACAGTATTATCTACGATATTATTAAAATAAAATATCAACTCTGGATACCCACCAGCCTGAGATTCAATTTGCGCATCCCAATTAATCACTGAAGATGACAGATCAACATCAGCTCTTACATCCTGAGTATATTTTTCAATAAACTGACCCCCAATTGAATGCCCCCATTCGGGATGTGAGAAAAATAATGAAATTCTATCACTTATCACTGGTGGTTCAATTACATCGAATTCAGAATCATATTCATTCGTAGCTTCTGGATCTACACCAATTAAATTATATTCATCATTATCTACATTAGCAATAGGATTCCCATTAGAATATGTTAGCTCTGCAATAATCTGAATTGCCCATTCAAGAGATTCACCAAATGGTGCCTCTGGGGTTGCACAGAATATATCTGAATCATCAGAATAACCAAAGCCACCCAATGAAACGCTTCTGACGGTAAAACAATATTCTACCCCTTGCTCTAAATCAGGGATATGCGTTTGAGTTAGATTTGTGGATTTAACAAACCCACCAAATGCATCATGTAATTCATAAGAATAACCAAATTCTGCATAATTGGGTGGAACAGACCAATCAACAACTATGCGGCCATTCCCTGCCAATGATTCAATATCTTGAATATTAGGTAAGGGGGTAACAATTATAGAAATAGGATTATGATAAACACCCTCAACAGCATTTGCATTTAATGCCACAACTACGTACCCATATTGAGTATTTGCAGTAATATTCAAACTATCAATATATACACCATTACCCCCAGCCCAAAATGCTTCTTCAGTAATTAAATTATCATCGCGATAGATATTATAATAAGAACTTGCCGGGTGATTATTCCACGTCAATGAAACAAAGCCCTCACCGGATGTTAAATATAAACCTTCAACTTCTGTTGGAGGTGGAATATTAGAAGATTCACAAACTAAACTACTGGCTTCTGATACTCCAAACTGATGTATTGCGCTAATTTTTATACATCGTTGCTCATGGACTTGCAAATCATCAATTAAGTAAGAATTTTCCGTATAATTTTCTTCGATTATGTTATCCGATTCATCAAAAATTATAAATGCATAATCATTATCGTCAGCATACGGATCAGGTGAAAGCCAACTAAATGTAACTTGCCCTGCACCAGATGACGATTCAATTTCGGTCACTGGGAAAATAGGCAATACCTGAATAATCACCAATTCAGACTGCTCACCTTCTCCCACTTCACTATTAAGTCCGGATACCTGGAATTCAAAATCAATATTAGTATTAAGACCTGAAACAACTGCCGATGTAATATTATCAGAAGTGGTGAATGTCACTTCCCCATCAAGATAAATATTATAATTAGACGAATTAGCTTCAGCATCCCATGATAATGAAATGGATGCCTCACCAGCTTCTGCCACTAAACCTTGAATTTGACCAGGAATTGTTTCTGGGCCTATAGTCAATCCAATTGGCGTAGATGATTCTCCAAACTCACTTAGAGTATGAATAGTTAAATTATAGGAGCTTGACCAACTTAAAGCTTCAATTATATGTGGTGAGGATATACTAATATCTACATCTTCATTTTCAATAGTACCAACCAAAGAGTATGCAAATATATTTCCCAATCCACAAGGCTGCGACCAATCAATTACAGCTACGTTCTCTCCATCATTTACTTGAACTGAAAAATCATCAATAGAACCTGGAGAACTAACACATTCACCTTCTTGAGTTGCTAATTCATCATAATTACAGGCGTCAGGATTCATACATCCGATATCATCTGCGAATGAATATGCAACTAAACAAAAAATGGATAATATATATCCCAGCTTACTCATTTAAGTTTTGAATAATACATTTATATCTCACTAACTCACCTCATTTAACATGGAATATATTCCACATTTCTTACCGAAAATTAATATAATTCTATTGTCATATTTTATGAAAAGAATCACAATATGTGAGTATCATATCAATTTTACGATTATTGTGATAATAATCACAACCAAAGTTATAATTCACATAAAGTTAATATATAGCAAAAGCCCCTAGCAAAAAGCTAAGGGCTTTTGAGTAAAACGTTGAAGTTTATATTACTTCAATAACATTAACTTTTGAGTTGCAATATGCGCACCCGCTTCAACACGAACCAGATACATACCACTTGCAATACTTCCAGCATTCCAAGTAAATGTATGATATCCTGCACTCATGTGTCCGTTTGCCAATTCAGCAACAACTTGACCTACAATATTGTAAACCTTAACAGAAACAAATCCGTCTTGGTTAAGATCTAGGTTTAAGTTTGTTGATGGATTGAATGGATTTGGATATGCTGCACTTAAAGCAAATTGCTCAGGTACAGGATTCATGAATGAATTCACGTTACCCACTACAACTGACATGCTGTTGATATCTTCAATTTCAATTGAAGTCTCAACTTTCATATCAATTACTTCACCATTTACTACCAAATGAACATCTGCATCAATATTTTGTGGAGCAATCCATGATAATTCAATTGCATTATCCACATCATTTTTATCGGCAGATATATTCCAAGCTTGATATTCATCATAATCAATAGAACGGATATCACTAAAGAAGTAAGGTGCATCAACACCGATACCATTCATATCCTTAGTTCCAACCCAATCACTATTATTAATATGCATATCAATACCATCCGTAGGATTAGGCATATCATATTCATCTTCACCATACTTGAAGCTTGAATTTGCATCTTCTGACAAACCAATAGTGATATAATCACCAGAAGCTATTCCTTGAGCATCTTTTGCATTCAATGAAAGTCTCCATACATTATCAGAAGTTTCTCTAGCTAAACCTGACTCAACAGGAGCAAAGCTTAAAGAAACATCACGAGATGTATTCACCCAATATCCACCCCAAGGTTGAAGTCTTGAATATGGGAAATGAGAATCACCAAACCAACCATTGATTGTTGGGGCAACCCAGCCTGCATCAACAGCATCTTCCCATGCCAATGTAACACCACTTGAGGTTACACCAATATCACCCTTATCAACTTCAGTTACTAACGGATTAGAAATTAGATTCCAACCATCACTTAAATCAAGAGATGAGAAACTATCGCCATTACCTGGGTCACCCGTTACTGGTTGACCATATTCAAGTGAAAGTAATCCACTCGAAGAATTAGATAAAGCAAGATAGAAACCTTCACCATGACTTAAGCTAAGATCTTCGTATGCACCATCTGCATCAAAGGTTAACCAATCAGCACCCCATGTGCCTAATGATCCAACATTATCATTCATTAGTGTACTACTTGCACCACCTACGTCCATTGCTGAACCAAACATATGCCATCCTCCAGAGAAGGAATTAGACAATGAATGTGCAGCCAATGTGAATGAATTATCACTAGCATCATCATTAGATTGTTGGCCTTCACCATTAAAATCGCCAATATCAGTAACCGTAATTCTAATTGAACCATCGTTATAGATTTCTGAACCATCAGAATCTACAGAAGCAGAATAAGAACCATTATCGTCACCATCAGCTTCACCAGAGATTGATCCTTCATCATCATCTTCATTCACCCAACCATTTTGGCCAAGGAATTCGATATCGATAGATGAAATGAATCGATCGTTAGTTGTTGAGAATTCAACAGAATAATCATCATTATCAAAACGAGAATCATTAAATGTATGAATTTCACTACCATTTGGATTCAATACAGTAACCGTAGGTCTTGCATGTGTATGATGTGAAGCATCATCACTGGCATCGCCTTCGTCATCACTATTAAAAGCTTCAACAGTAAAGCTATAATCTGAATCAGCAGCTAAAGATTGTTCATGGTGAGAATAAGTTGCACCATCACCAGAATCATTAGCATATTCAGCAACCTCTTCACCATTTAAGTAAACCTTAAAGTATTCAGTATTATTTAGATCTCCCGTATAGTGTGCTACACCATCAGCATCCGTAAAGTCAGCACGGTCAAGAACACCTTCATTCCATTCAATTTTAATATGCTTGAATGCAGTGTAAGGATCAACAATGCTTAATGCAACCGGAGCAATCGCACTAGGCTCATCGTCAATTGAAATTGAGAATGAAGCAGATACAGATGCACCATAGTTATCTGATACAGATAATGTGAATGTATGATCACCTTCTACTAATGACTGATCATTGGATAAAGATGGATATTCAGGAAGCTCACCACTGGTTGATGCTTGTCCAGCGTCAAGTCCAGGACCATCATAAGACCAACTATAAGCCAGCTCATCACTATCGCTATCATTAACCGAATTTGCAGACATTGAAATATCTTTTGAATCTTCATCAGTGTTCATATACCATTGTTGATCATCTCCAACAGATACTGAAGGACCTTCATTTCTTTCGCCTTCAACACCTACAACAATAGAAGATTCATCAGAATCGCCATATGAATCAGTAACAATCATTCTAACAACATATACGTCAGATGGAAGATTGTCTGAATACGTAATTTCAGATGAAGCATCAAGTTCAGTTACATAAATTTCATCACCACCATCAAGTTCAAATGGCTCACCTAAATCATAGCTACCATTTTCATTTAAATCAGAAAATGAGAAACCTTCAATTTCACCTGCAATCAATTTAAATTCGTATGAAAGATCATCGCCATCAGCATCAGATGAAGCAGATGCATCAAATGATAGAGAAGCAGTTGAACTTTCAGGATCACCATCATGAGGTACGTACCATTCTTGATCACCACCGTCATAATCGTTACCATCAGAATTATGAAAATCATCCATAGTAGAATCAGAAGCACCATCACCTGCAACAATCAGGTCAAGACCTCCTGCAGCACTTGGATCAGCATTTGGCTCATCATCAATACTTACAGAAATTGAAGCATCACCTTCACGTGTAGCTGAACCACCTCTAACCGGATAGTCTGCAGTTACATGCAAATTAAGTGAGAATGATTTTGTAGCACCATCATGTACATTGCTCACTGAGAAACTAACATCATCAGAATCAGCACCAGAAAGGGCTAAGTCTTCAGATCCATCCGTTTGTGTCCATGAGAATGAACTGATTGAATCAAATTCATCAGCATCATCTGAAGCAGAACCATCAATATGAATGGTAATTTCATTCGCATCAGGGCTACCATTATGAGGAATCTCATAGGCACCCGAACTTAAGTTAGTACCATCTAAAGATTCAACATGAGCAACAACAGAAACTGGATCTAAGTTATCATCAGTAGTTGCAGATGCATCAGATTGCGTTCCAGCAATATTTTCCTGAGCACCACCAGAAGCACGTACACTGTAACCATTGGTAGATTCACCCGCTGCATTAAATGCAGTTAATGTATAACCCCATTGTGATTCATATAATAGACCTTGACCACCATGACCTTCACGATCTTCATCGTCAAGTAATGATAAAGCTGAAAGACCATCTAAATGATCAGCACCTTCACGGTATAATTTATATGATGTTGCAGGATAAAGTCCTGCAGAAGCGTCCCAGCTTAATGCAATAGAACGATCACCACCATCAGCAGACAATGCACCAGAACCAACTGTGGGTACAATGTTACCAATATAAATTCTCAAACTTTGCACATTTCCTTGTGAAAGGAAAAAGTCAACTGAAGAACCATCAGAAATAGAATGGAAAGTTCCGTCAGAATCATCATCAAAGTTTAATACTTCAACGTACATAGGTACGCCTAAAGGTGAGTTCAAGTAGCTAAATGAAACCGATGCTTCACCTGACATATTAGAAATCACTTCAACATCCCATGTAGTTAGATTATGTTCAAAAAATTCATCATCTTCAGTCACAACATCCTGAGTAAAATTATCACCCCATTGTGAGTCCCATTCTTCATGCGGGAAATACAATGAAATATAATTACCAGAACCTACTGGAGGTTCAGGAACATCAAATGCAGAATCATAACTATATGTACCTGCAGGTGACACACCTAATTTATTGTTTGAATCAGATTCAGTAAATGTACCCCATCCATCTATTTCAGCAGTCAATTGAAGACCCCATGAAATACCTTCAGAAGCTTCAGCAATTGCACATACTAAATCAGAAGATGAAGAAGAACCAAATTGGTTGACAGACTGAACTGCAAAACAATGTTCAACACCAGCTTCAAGACCTACAACTTGAGTTGTAGTTGCACTTGTTGATTTAACAAATTCACCACTCGCATCTAATACATCGTACGTATATGAAGCATCACACATGCTACTTGGTGCTGCCCAACTTAAAATTACACGAGATGGACCAGAAGCAGCAGCTAAGTCTGAAACACCAGGAACTGTATAGTCACATTGTGAACCGTCATCCCATACTGCACTTGAATCGTAGTTGTCTGCACAATCAGTAGTACAGCCTAAACATGATGATCCGTCACCATCACATTCGCCACACACATCGTTTGCAGATGAACCACCACATGCACCAGCACAGTCATCTACATTACCGGCACAATCACATTCGCCATCTAATATACCAGGACCACCACATGTACCGCATTCATCAACTTCAGCAGAACCACCACAATCACCGGCACAATCTAATTCGGCACAAGAACCGTCATCTGCAGTTGCATCAGCGTTGTAGTTACATGCACCCGCATCAGTACAGCCAAAAGTGTTATTTGCAGTTGCAATACCATTTATAATACTGAGTTCATTATTTGCCCAACCTGGCAATTCACTCTCAGAATTTAATGACAAGATACTTCCATTCGACGCATCATATAACAAGATTTCAGCAGGTAGCCCACCAGTTAGCAAACCAACGACAGAACCATCATCACCCATCAATGGTAAAGTTGTATAATTGACATCTACCATAACACCGCCAATACAAGTACCATCTTCTAAAAATGCAGCTAGCACATCATTAGTATCATATCCTTCGCCATCAACCGAGATGCCCTCAAACATGTAAAATGATTGCAGTGTAGATTGATCCCAACACCATTCATCATCTCCAATGGCAATACAGTTACGTGCATACATGCTACCTAGCAGTAAAAACACTAACATTAACTTCTTCATTTTATCTCCTCCTTCTGTATTATAAACATAATTTTCATTTATGAATTTCTCCTCACTTCGGGCTGAATTAACCTCAAATTTCTTAAACAAATATATGTCGTTGCAAAAATGACAAACAATCAGAAATTTGCACTGGAAAGAAAAATATGATATACATCACGTTTTGGACCCCTCCTCCTTCAGGAACTCAAACTCATTTATTATTAGGCTTTTATACTGAAAATGCACAATTCTCCAATCGAGACACAATTTCACCCCCAACGGGTCTCGAATGTTACGAAATGCAACAATTAATCACAAGAAAAATGTTGAATAATTCTGAGCCCCTCAAATTAAATAATCGATTCTAACTAACTTTAACTTTTAATTGAGATTGATTTACTTTTAAAATTACACTGTCTAGGCAGTAAAAAATTTATAAGCTTAAATATCACCTCGTGCCACTTAGATGGCATGGGACGGCGAGGTGAGAAGGCGGGAGCCCCGGATTTATTCGGGGCTCCACATTTTTTAGGAAACAAAAAAGGCAACCGAAGTTGCCTTTTTTGTTTCCTCTGAAATTCACTCTATTCTATTGAGTCAAATACTTAAAATACTTCCCATCGGTGGACATAATGACTTTCGTGGTGGAGTCCAATGTCTTTATATAGGTTTCCAGCGATTTTTTAAAATTATAAAATTCAGGTGACTTATTGTAAGCATTCGCATAAATACTTACGGCTTCAGCATCAGCATCACCCTTAATTATCTGAGCCTCTAAATAAGCTTGAGATCGAACTTCTTTAGACTTTTGAATTTGCATTCCCAAAATTTCCTGCTTCTTACCTTGACCTTGGCCGCGGTATTTTTCTGCAATCATATTTTGCTCAGAAATCATTCTATTAAATAATTTAGATTGAACCTGTTTATTATAATTAATGCGTTTAAGCTGAATATCAATAACTTCAATTCCCATTTTTAATTCTGATAATCGAATTGCAACATTATCCTTTATGGATTGAAGAATATCTAATCGTGCACCTTGGCTCACTTGAGACCCGGAGTCCTCAGCGCTTATATCACCCTCTTCCCGCTCTTCTGATGTTTCCATTTGTCGCTGAGTGGATCTGATTATCTCATTCATGGTTCGATTTGTTATCTCATCACGTACCGCACCATCAATAATATCATCTAATCGAGATTGAGCCAACATCTCATTTTTTGCAGATTTATAAAATTGAAGGGCATCCACAATTTTCCATCTTGCAAACGCATCAATAAAGATATATTTATTATCTTTTGTGGGAATCTCATTAGCAGAGCCATCCCATTCCAATATCCGCTTATCAAATTTTATCACCGTTTGGATTAATGGCATCTTGAATTTTAATCCCGCATCGGTAATAATCTTGCCAACCGGCTTACCAAATTGGATAATGACTGCTTGTTCTTTCTCGTTAACTACAAATAATCCTCCTGATAAAATGAGGACTATTACAATAAGCACTATTGGGAAAATAGATTTCTTCATTTTGAACCCCCATTCACATTTAACATGGGTAAAAAGTTTTCTAATTCAGATGATACTAGAACTTTATTTGGAATATTAGAAAGTACTCTTTCCATGGTTTCTAAGTAGATTCTATCTTTTGTAATTTGCGGTGCCTTCTTATATGCTTTCAGCACTTTTTCAAAAGATGCCACATCCCCTTTTGCCGTGTTTACTCTATCAATAGCATAACCACGTGCTTCATTAATAATTTTCTCTGCCTCACCTTCAATATTATAAATCCGCTTATTATACTCCTGTTTCGCCTCATTGATAGCCGTTTCTTGCTCCTGTTTCGCACGATTCACTTCATTGAACGAATCTGATACTGTAATTGGCGGAACCACCCCTTGCAACTGAACCATTTGAATAGAAATTCCAGATTTATATGAATCTAATATACCTTGCATATGCACGCGGGCACCATCAGAAACAGCACTTCGTTCAGACTTAATGACTTCATTAAATGACCTATCTCCAATCATGAGTCGCATAGTTGCTTCTGACACATCTCTAATGGTGTTCTGTACATTTTTCACATTAAATAAATACTCAGCAGCATCTTTTATTTTGTATTGAACAACCCATTTAACTTCAGCAATTTTCAAATCACCGGTAAGCATCCACGATTCAAAATCAAAATTACGTGTTGAATATTTAGTCTTTACACCTGATTTCAAAGTTTCAAATCCAAATTCAAGTTTATATTGATAATCCACCTTCACTTTTTCCACTTTATCAATAAGGGGTATTTTAAAATGGAGACCCGGCATTGTGGTAGTTGAATATTTACCCAATCTTGTCAGAACACCATTTTCATTTGCACCAACGGTATAGAAAGATCCCGTTAATACAATGGCAAGAAATGCAAAAAATGCAAAACTACCTATTTTTTTTATATTTAACTCAGGGATTTTAATTTCCCCGTCTCCAAAGTTTATTTTTTGTGCCATAAGTTCCTCTTGCGTTGATAAACAATTTGATTATTATATTGTAAATTTAAGGCTAAGTTTATATTCCCTCTTTGAAATAATTGATAAAATGATAGAAATTCACACATGGAACGAACGCTCTTATTTATATTTTTTGTTGCCTTAGCCATGGTGGGTTTCAAATTTGTTACCATGAGATCTGGCAATTATGATGTTGATTTCTTCACAAAAATCATTGGGTGGGTCCTTCTTATTCCTGCATTATGGGGAGTCTTAGAATCACTACGAATTATTAACTAAGGATTTTGATGAATATACATATTGAATTTTGCGAACGCTGAAACTATCATCCTGAATTTGACCGTGTGTCAAAAATAATTACTAAAAATTATCCAAATATAGAAATTGAGGGGAACAGAAACACACCCCGAACGGGATCCTTTGAAGTAGAGCTTGACGGTAAAGTTGTTTTCTCAAAATTTCAATTGGGTAAATTCCCAACAGAAAATGAAATAAAGTCGTGGTTTTAATGATTGACAAATTGTCATTATTAATTTTACGGCAACATTTTTGTCGTAAGTAAATAAAAAAGGAATTCATGCAATTTCAATTTAAC
>Ga0209657_1001206_pt1 | contig 15917 bp, 11 predicted proteins | sample SaaInlV_100m_DNA_FD_184650 | JGI IMG/M metagenome (GOLD analysis project Ga0209657, IMG submission 184650) | Marine microbial communities from expanding oxygen minimum zones in the Saanich Inlet - SI037_S3LV_100m_DNA (SPAdes) (version 2) | ecosystem: Environmental > Aquatic > Marine > Intertidal... | reverse complement strand
AGACTGTACAAGTGGCTCTGTTGCTGAAACAATAGGACCATTTGGTGAAGTATTACCTAAGTTAAATCCTCTAGCATCTGTAGGGACATTTTGGTAACCTTTCCAGCCAACACCATCATGTATCATAATGTCTACATCGCCTACTGCGGCATTAAACCATTTAGTTCCGTCTGCCGGGTCTGCTGTTGGTTGTGTAGTACTTGCTGAGTAAATGTAAGTTTGCCAATTAGATATAACTATATCTGAATTGTTACCTGCTCTTGCTGTAGTTAAAGAAGCAGTAATACCAGCATCTGCTACTGGAGTTCCTGTACCGTCTTTAAGCACAATAACACCACCTAAGTCGTGTGTTAATGTAATAGCATTTGTTGTTGTGTCTCTCGAAACTGACAAGTTAGCAATATTTGCCGATGTAACATTACTTACAAATGTTTCAGCAGTTGTTCCACTCATTGTAATAGTAACTGCCGTTGTTAACGTGTTTGATTTCTGTGACATTTGAATAGTAAATGTTTCACTTGATGTAAATGTCGGAGATGCTGTACCTGTTACACTAGTAACACCTTTAGCAATTCTTTTGAAGAATTTATAACTTCCTCTTCCGTTATCTTCAGCATCTTGTTTAACATATAGTGTATCAGCCGCTACATTAATTCCACCGCCTGCTTTATCTAAGCCATAGTTTGCTGATTGATCGTTAGCATAAACTGTAGCCGCATTTGCTTCAAATAGTTTAGTATTAGCATTATAAGTTTTTAGACTAAAGTTAGCACCTTTGTTAGGTGTTGTTGATTTAATCCAAATAGACCCTGTTGGTCTAGTATATGTATCTGCTGTTTTCCATTCAGGAACTGATGTATGTGGAGCAAAATCAAATTTTGGAGCCCAATATCTTCCAGCAGTTATCCCTGTAACGTCAAGTATAGTTCCTGTGCCATTTGCTATTAATACTGATCCAGTGTTACCACCACCACCGCCATCAGCAGTAGCATTAGCGTAAATTTCTAATTTGTTATTAACAACTGCCGCTGTAACGCCTGTTTCGCCGGCACCTGTAATATCACTTGCTAGTGATGTTACTGAAGTACCTGATGCTGTAACAGTAGTTCCGTTAACAACAATCGTATTGTTCTGAACAATAGAAGGACTACTATTTGTTCCTGTTATTGTTGGATGTGAACTTTGCCAAGCCTGAGTTCCTGTTTGTACCCAAATATTTCCGCTATTTTTGTAAAACAATGGATTCTTAGTGTTTGTAGCATCAATGGCATAATCACCAATTGATCCATAAGAGCTCTTAGGAGCGCCGCCGGAGATGTCATTGGCGTCAGTAATTACTTTTGGTACTACGTTAGTAAACTTTTGTGTGGCTTCATTCCAAACATGTACTCCAAATAAAGTGTTACTAATATCAAACCATTGTGTTCCTGCCGCAGGTGCACCTGAAGGTCTACCTGAAGAAGTAGATAATTGACCTAAGTCAACATCTGCTCTTGTAACATACGCTCTATTGCTAACACCTAATACGCTGTAGGCCGCCATAAGTCCGTATTCGTTAACTTCACTACCGTGTAGTGCCGTTCCGCTTGTATTTTTATGGAAAGTAGGCTCTCCATAAGTTGTTACTAATTCTCTCTGCGAACCTATTAAAAAAGTTTTTGCCGCATTTGCTTTTGTAGTACCTGCCGCTGTTGCTGTGCTAGTACCACTTGTTTTGTCTTGGGCCGTTGCTATCACAATAAGAGGAATCGTTCCAACTGCCGTTGGAGCGTATTGCGATTCGTCTGTAATTGTAACGTCAATACCTGGTGATATAAGTGCCATATTATTTTTTCCTCACTTTAAAAAGTTTAAATTATTATACATTGTATTTAGCGATTAACGATAAAAAACGTCAAAATAGATGCCCTTTATAAAGGGCACCAGCGTATAAATACTCGTATGACTAGGCCTATATGTATCACTTGTAACGCTCCAGCGGCGGTTAATTATAAAAGAAAAGATAAAACTTATTATCGTAGATTTTGTGATAGTTGTATACGAGAGCAAAAAAAGCCTAATCGCTTTAAAGTACATGGCTATCAAAAGCAAAATACATGTGACCATTGCGGATATCACAGTAAATTTCCTGAAGTTTTTTTAATATGGTATTTAGATGGGAATAAAAGTAATACTAGAATAGCCAACCTTAAAACAGTATGTAAAAACTGTGAAGTTACTCTAGCGAGGCTTGGATGGTCAAAGATTGCTGGCGATCTAACACCTGATCAATAGATGTATATAATGTTTCCATTGTATCTTGATTCATAATAGTAAAGTCAAAATCCCAGCCTGCCCAACGCCATTCACTGCGATGTACATCAGGATATGCTTTTGATATAGGATTATCTTCTGGGGGTGGGTTTTGTTCTCTATTTAATTTTCCGGCTTCTTTCCAGTACTCGGGTTCTTCTTCTCGCCACACTTCCCATGTAAAACCTTTAAGCCCTTTAACCATTTCAAGTTCATTAAAGAACCTACAGTCTGGGATCACAAAGTTTCCGTTAGGATTTTCTAGTATTTGTTGCTTAACTAAACTAACCCAAATGCCATCAAAAAATCCACGTCTTAAACATTCAGTTCCGTATAGTTGTAATACTGTTCTAGGTGTTACTTCTTTACCTGTTTCAGCAGTCCAGTACTTGTCAATTTTTTCTCTAAATTCTCTAGACTCAACTGTGTCACCTTCAAGCAATGCTCTATCCCAACCAAACAGGGTTGATACACCGTCTTTTAATCTGTCAGCGAAACTTAGTTTTGTAAAGTTGTGTTGTTCTACTAGATAGTCAGCAACTGTACCTTTACCGTTGCCTATTAACCCACATATCCCTATAATCATACTTGTATTATACTACAAAGTCCTAGGCATTGTCAACCTTTTTGATGCTAATAAATGTATTAACCAAAATACGCCTGTGTAAAATAATGTGCCTAATAACGTATTACCAAAGAAAGGTATAGCCATAACATAACAAGTCCAAAGTCCTGCTAGTGTTAAACCATAATAACCACTTAACCACACACTAAAGTTTGTAATTAAAAAGAATATTATACTTGCCAATAAGGCATTGCCAAACACATTTCTAAACTGTAATTGTGTTGCTAACAATACAGCACCGTATGTCCAGAACATATAACTATGAAATCCCCAATACAAATCGCCTATTAACATAGCACCCAATGTTACAGGAATTGCTAGTAAATTGTTCTTCATAATAAAAGGAACAAATACGGCTACTGCTAGTATTGGTGTAAAGTTAGGAGGGTGTGGAATAATTCTACTTAATCCAAGTAAACATGTGAAAAATAAAACCCAAAGTATCTTTTCTACCATAATGTAACTTTTACTCCTGCTTGAATATTAATACCCATTTGGTTATATCCATCTGGTTGTTCGTATTGCTCGTCTGTAATATTATACACACCTAAATAAAATAACTTATTCTCAACTGACTTATTAAGTACAAAATCAAATGTTGTTATAGCGTCTTTATTTATTCTGCTATATGTAGAACTATCAATGTCTTTGTGTTTTCCGTAATAGTTCATTGTAACTGTATAACTTAAATCATCTATAATTTTAGATATACTAGAATTATTAGTCCATGTAGGTCGACGTAATTTTTCAGCACCAGTATTTAACTTTGCTTCAGTATAAGTTGTATTAGAATTGAACATATAACTATTATATGTTTTATTTAATCCTACTTCTACGCCTTTACTAGTACCGCCTTCTGCTACGTTACTATATGTTGAATCACCATACGTTATACTATCTTTTTCTGTAATATAAAATAATGCCGTATCTAGCCAATTATTGCTATAACCTATTTCATAAGAATCAAGTGTTTCAGGAGTTAAGTTAGGATTACCTGTGTAACCATAACTGTCAATTCCATACATTTCGTAAAGTGTTGGTAGTCTATATCCTTGCGAGTAACTTGCTCTATAATTGTTATATGACCAGCCCAACCTAGAACTTTGCTTTGTATCAAAGTCACTTATATTGTCAACCCTTGTACTAAAACTTAAAATATTATCCTTGTACACTTTGTCCAATTCAAAAAACAAGCCTGTTACATATCTGTTTTCGTTTACAGAACTATTGTAACTATTAATATTTGTTTGAAAATTAGCATTTGCTTCATTATATTCTAAACCTAATGTGTAGTCATAACTTTCTTTATTAAAAGTATGTTGTGATAAAAATGTATCACTTGTACTTTTATAAGTATCAACTACTCCTGATTTATTATATGACCTATCATGTGTACTATTATTTAATACCACTTTAGATCCGTCAAATGTTTGTAATTCTAATTGATTATTATTCCATTCCCAGTCACTGGTATAGTTTAATACGTCTGCCGATCCACTATCTAAATTACTATTGTTTATATCTTTTATTTTATTAAATTTTAAAATATATCCGCTACCTATGTAATCATAGTTTATATTAAACGTGTTTGTTTCTAAAGGGTCCTTTTCTGTTCCTTCAGGATAAACACTTATCCCGTCAGTCGATGTTTGATTTGCTACAATTTTAAAATTATGATTATCCATAGCGTTTGTATCAGTTATACTAATTTCTTTACTAATATAATTATTTGATCCTATAGATACATCAATATAAGAATCACCATAAGCATTAGTATTCATATCAATAACACCTGCCGCGGCATTGGGGCCAAATGTATTACCCATTGGACCTTTTATAACTGTTACATGATTAATTCCAATCATATTATGTTGACTTAAATCATCTGCTCCACTTGGAGTACTATGATCTTTGATTGGTATTCCGTTCAATGTAATTAAACTATGGTCGCTTTCTGTTCCTCTAATAAACAAACTACTCGATTGGCCTGGAGGGCCATTTTGTATTATGTTTACGCCTTCGACTTTCTGTACACTATTGCTATCAATCACGTCATAAGAATACGTGGTTGTTGCTAAGTCACTTGCTGTACGAGGAATAGTTATGGTTATTTCAAGTGGTTTTATTTCTTTTTGTAATGTTTCTAAAACCAAATCTTCTGCTTTTGCTATTGTCATCATGAAAAGCAAAGTAAAAACGAATATTACTGTTTTTTTCATTCTGTATTATAGTGGAAAAACTTAACAAAGTCAAGTTTTTTTTGGAGTTTTATCCTATAACAAAACTTAAAGGTAAACTACCTTCTACATAGTTCATTAAGTCTTGCTCTAGTTTTTCAAGTTCAGCCATTGCTTCTTGTTTTAATTGATCACCGTTCATTGTAGTTCCACCTTGTGGACCAGCAATAGTGGCAAATTTGCTTCTTGCTTCGCCTAGCATATACTTACATTGTGCTTTTGTATAATCATATATCCAAGGTTTAGTTCTGTGATCTTTTAAAAGTGTTACGTCTGGCTTAAAGTTATACAACCAAAGCAATACACTTTCGCCTGTAGAGTTTACTTTTCTAACTATTGTTAGTTTTTTACTTACAGGATTAAATGTAAAATTTATATGTCCGCCAAACATCCTAGCAGTTAATTCCTGATACTGTGCGAATAATTCATATGTTGCTAAACCGCCAACTCGTCCAGCCTGCATTAAATAGGTATTAACATAGCCTGCTTCAAAAGGTTCAAAACTGTTAGCACCGTCGCCGTCGCTAGAACCAATTGTTCTACGAAATACTTGTCTTACTTCTGTAACTTGACTGGGTAATGTGTATTCTTGTGTGTCTTTTACTAGTTCTAAAAAGCCGTAACTTTCTTCAACGCTGTTCGAACTGCGTTGTCTATATACATCTGTGGCTTTATTAAAAGCAATATCATAATGCTGTGGGTCTAATTCCACATCTACCATGCCATCACCTAAACTGTATCGTACATAATCAATAAGTTTTTGCTTTTCAGTCTGGAGTTCTGTGTTTGCCATTTTATGTTCCTACGTTAATAGTAGTATTTAGCTCGTTAGCAAAAGGATTGTATCGTGATTAATACGGCCGTTTAGTTTAGTTTCTGTTACTTTAAGGTTTTCAAACATCTTTTTACGTTGAATTTTACCACATTTTTTAAACTCTGCTAGTTGCTCATCAGGTTTTCTTAGTGTTTTACACACACTTTGCTTCTCATCATACCTAACTACTGTAGTTCCTTTAACTTCTAATCCTGTGCCGTCACGCTTTTGTTTAAGAGGATCTATTGAAGAAGTTATGTAATATCCTAACTTTCTAGTTTTCGTGTTGTATACCCAAAGCTCGTTAGCCTTAATAATATCTACAGGGTTAATACTCACAAGAGCCAGTTTCTCATCTGCTTGTTTAAATTTTATTTTTGTTACTAGTTTTTCAGCACTCTTAGGCTTTACTTTACGAGGCTTACGAGTAAGTTTTGCTTCTGACGTTAACATATCACAAGCATCGCATATTAACTTAAATGCTTTATATCTACTTTGTATTTCTTGTTTAGTAAAAACAGAAAAACACTCGTCAAGTTGATTTCGCCAATCTAACTCTTGTTCTGTTAGTTTTGCTTTTTCTTTTGCTGAAGGTGGATTTAGTAATTCATGTAACTCATTATAACCCGGTTCATAAAAAGTTTTAATAATTTTAGCATGGTTACCTTTACATTCGTGTACTTTTAACCATCTCAAAGGTGTAAAATTTTCTAGATCTATAAGATCTACCTTTGCTTCCATAACATTATCAATTTCAACTGTCATTCTAATAGCCGCAGAATATAATCGTTGCTGTATTGTAGGTTGATACATTTGAATTTTTGTTGACTCTTCTTTTTCTTTTTCTTCTACAAGTGTCTTACCTTTTTCAATAGCACCTTCTACTTGTTGTTTAATAAACTCTCCTATAGGCTTAATAACACCCATAGTTCCTGGCAATGTTTGCCAATGATCATCTTCTTTTTTATTATAATTAGGCATACCTTGTAGCAACATACGACAGTTTATAGAAGTCGTTGTTCCTATAACATAACTAGGTACTGCTTTAGCACACTTAATTTCTGTAGCACTATATCCATTCTGCTTCATCCACTCGTAAGTATGCTTAACTAACTCATCAGGCTTAAACGTATGATAGTACCAAGAACTAGTTCCTTGCTTAAACCGGTGGTATTGAGCTCCGTCCCACTCTTCCCAGCCATCCCATCTAGGTTCTTTTAGTTTATCAGCCGCTGTTACTCTAGTTGCTCTAAGTTGTTTACGTTTTGCCAAAGGTTTCTCCTGTTTAACGCTTATATAGTCAATTATGTAAAATAGTTCGTGTTTTTGTGATTATTACATTACTATAACATCATTATGTTATTTGTCAACCGATAAATAATACTATCGTAGAATAGGAAAAAAAATATGCCAAGAATCTCAATGTGGAAAGAAAATAAAACGTTTGATTACAGTTTCCACGACAATCGTATCCGAGAAATGTTTACAATAGGCGGTACGGGTGTTAATATACACAAATACTTAGGTACATTCCAACAAGCGGGTGGTGATGCCACACAACCCAAGTATGATACTATTACAGAGAATCGTATACAAGATTTATTATTTTTAGAAAATAGGGATCGAAAATACGACCAAACTGTATACCAAATGAGAGGGTTATACAATGTTCAAGACATTGACTTTGACCTAACACAGTTTGGTTTATTTTTAGCAAACGATACTCTCTTTATTAACTTTCATATGACTGATATGCTAGATATCTTAGGAAGAAAATTAATGAGTGGCGATGTATTAGAACTACCACATTTAAAAGATTTTTATCCATTAGATACTGATTTAAGCACTTCGTTAAGAAGGTATTACGTTGTACAAGATGCTAGTAGAGCCTCTGAAGGATACAGTCCTACTTGGTATCCTCACTTATGGCGAGTAAAGTGTACACCTATAGTAGATTCACAAGAATATAGAGATATATTAGGAGACAATAGCGATTCTAATAGTTTAAAAAGTTTGCTTTCTACATACAAAAAAGAATTAGAAATTAATAATGCTATTATAACACAAGCAGAAGCAGAAGTTCCTAAAACAGGCTACGACACAGAAAAATTTTATGTAGTACCGACTAATAAAGACGGTACACCAGCAAAACCTAGCAGTAAAACCGCAGACACTACTAGTACTAAAGCAAGTTCATCAAATGATAACACTAGTGATACTGCTGTTTCGCCTGTAGGTAACGGATGGATCGGAGGCTATTTAGGTGGTGACGGTAAAGCACCTAACGGATTTAATGTTACTCCTGCAATACAATTTCCATCTAGTCCTGTAGATGGCGAATATGTTTTAAGGCTTGATTACATGCCTAATAGATTATTTAGATACGATGGTAAAAGATGGATTAAAGTTGAGGATAATGTTCGAACAACATTAGACGGAACTGGATTAACACAGCGTGATTCATTTATTAATAACACATCAACATATATAGACAACAAAGGTGTAGCGAAACCAGGAAAAACTGGTTTAAGTTCAGCACTAGAACCAGAGGCAGATGAGTAATGGAAAGCGTAATTAAAATAGTTTCTGAATACTTAGAAGTAGACAATGTTAAACCCGAGTCGCATCTTGTAGATGATTTAGGTGCTGACGTCTTTGATACAATTGAAATAATAATAAAAGTTGAAGATAAGTTAGGTGTAAAAATTCCCGACGAAGAAGGTAAAAACATAAAAACAGTACAAGACCTTATTAATGTAGTACAAGGAAATCAATAATGAAAACTTTTTTCTATGATGAACAAATTCGCAGATTTATTTTACAATTTGTTAGAATGTTTTCTCATTACCAAGTAGAATTTGGTAAAAGTAGAGACGGCAATACAACACTTTATCAAGTTCCAGTTAGATACGGTGATTCTAGCAGACAAGCATCTGCTATTATGAAACATAATAGTGAAAATGGCATTCCTACATCACCTCTTATGACTTGTTACATATCTGATTTACAATATGATAGAGATAGAATGCAACAACCTAGCCACATCGATAAAATGCATGTTAGAACTAGGGGCATAAATGAAAATACTGGAGCATATACACAACAACAAGGCGAAGCATACACAATAGAACGTGCTATGCCTACACCGTATAGACTTAATATGAATGTTGATATATGGACAACTAATACAGAACAAAAATTACAGTTACTAGAACAAATATTAACACTATTCAATCCTGATATGGAAATACAAAGTACAGACAATTATATAGATTGGACAAGTTTAAGTTATGTAGAACTAACCGGACAAACTTTTACAAGTAGAAGTATACCTACTGGGACAGATGATCAAATAGATATTGCTACATTACAATTTAGTATGCCTATATGGTTAAGTTTGCCTGCTAAAGTTAAAAAATTAGGAGTTATTAGAAGTGTTGTAAGCGGAATACATGACAATTCAGGTACTATTAAAGACTTAGACATGGGACTATTATACGGTAATAGGGTATCAATTACACCTAATCAATACGGTATTATATTATTAAACGGGCAAGTACAACTAATTGACTCAGCAGATGCTGTTAATAGTGCTCCTACTGTTGTTAGTACTAGTGCTGTTGGTCCTAGACCAGATTGGGAAACTCTTATCAACAACTGGGGCAAATTAACTCCATTAGGCAAAGCCACTATTGCTAACGGAACTAGCCAATTGCGAGTATCTACAACATCAGAAATAGATGGTGCTGAAGTTATAGGAACAATAGCACTACATCCGTCTAGTAAAGATATATTATTGTTTACTGTAGACACTGACACTATACCAACAAACACTTTAGACCCTATAGATGCTATTGTTGATCCTAGTAAAAAAGGACCTGGTGCTGGATTAGATGCTTCAGCAGACGGACAAAGATACTTGATTATAAACGACATAGGTGCTACGGGTAATGTAGATGGTGCTGATGCTTGGAAGGGTGCTAGTAACGAGGATTTGATAGCCTCAGCGAACGATATTATACAGTATACAAGTAATAAATGGCAAGTAGTATATGATGCTTCTACTAAAAAAACTAATACAGATTATCTAACAAATAGTAAAACCGGAATTCAATATAAATGGGACGGATCAAAATGGATAAAAAGTTACGAGGGAGAATACGAAGCGGGAACATGGAGACTGGTACTTTAACTGGTGTTGGTTGTTTATTTTGGTCTCGAAAAACTAATCGTTTTCTCTTTGTTTTAAGAAATACTAAAACATATAAATTTACATGGGCACTTGTAGGTGGCAAAGTTGAAACAGGTGAGACTGTTTATGAGGCTATGTGTAGAGAAATAACAGAAGAACTAGGCTCGTTACCTGACATTGTTAAAACTATCCCAATAGAAAAATTTACTCATAAAAAAAATAAATTTATATACGAAACGTTTGTTAACATAGTTGAAGATGAATTTATCCCTGTATTAAATGACGAACATGTAGGTTATTCTTGGGTAGATGTAGATCATTTTCCAAAGCCATTACACCCTGGATTATTTAATACTCTTAATATTGATGCGATTAATGATAAATTAAAAACTCTAGTTAATCATTATGTTAATGTTTAAAAGAGCCTATATCTAACTCTTGAATAAATTCTCTGTAAGGAAGATATCTTACATTCTTATACCACTTGTAAGTGTCAGGATACCCATTAGTGTTATTATCAACTAATGTAAATGATATATCTGGATATGCTCCAAATATTTGACACATACTTGCTTCCCATTTAGTACTTGATACTGTATGATTCTTTGGCATATATCCAGGTGATCCAGCATACATATTAGAATTGTATCCTTCTCCACCTTTTTGACCTTCATACCCTAACATGTAAATACTTTTATGCTTATCAAAACAAGCCATATATACTGCCATTGCTCCAGCATTCATTTGTACACTATACGGAATTAAATGAAACTTTCCTGGATGTTGTAAACAATTAGGTGCTGTTGAATATACAATTCTCTCATCAGCGTATGGTTTTTCTGAATACTCTGTACTATTTGCTATTTCTTCTGTAAGATCTTTACCTGTAGCAATTAAAAAATCGCATTGGAATTCTCTAGACAAGGCATTACATCCATAAGTTTGACAAGCCATAGATCCTAGCACTCCGCCCCTGTGACCTGATAATAAATTTATGTTAAATTTACTTCTGGATTCACCGTTACCAATACATACAGCAATACCCATATGAGTATCATTGTATACCGTACGTGGTATCCATTCTCTTGTTTCTTTACGTTCGTTGTTTTCGTATTTGACTGATGTTATAAAAAACTCACCGTCATACTCGTCACTGTTCTTTCCTAGCATACTCTTACTTATTACATACAATTATTAGTTAAGTGTTTTTTGGTCATAAAAAAGGGCGACCTAAGCCGCCCTTTAAGTATTTCAGTTAATTGTATGCTTACATTCTGCCTACAACTACTTCGATAGTACCTTCGCCTTCGTGATCTTCTAATGCTTTACCAATTACTTGGCCCATCTTCGGATCTTCTTCAGCTCTTGCTCCACCGTTTCCGTCACTTACCATCATGTCGCCTTTTTTGACAGATCCTGTAACTTTACAAGGAACTCTACCAACTAATGCTACAGAACACTTGTGCTCTGCTTCCATTTCAGCGTTCATTAAGTAAGCAGGATTAGATGTAACAACACCCGCTACTGATTTACAAGCATCCGTATCACATATTGATACTTCATGACTTCCACCAAAGTGTACAACTGTACCAGGCGCATATTCGGCATCTGCCGCATAGCACTCAGCCAAGTCAGCGTATTGTGCCGACGTTGCTGTACCAGTTAGTGTGTCTACTCTCATATTCGCATATGAAGAGATAGTTACGTTGCCTGCTGTAGTACCGTCTTCTGCTGTGTTAATTGCCGCGAATGTATCAGCACTTTCGTCCCAAATCATTCCAACATTAGCACTTGAACCACGTTCTACAACCCAACCACTATCATAAGCAGGAGTACCTGACTGTCCAGTTGCCCAAATTTGTAATGGATCTTCAACAGTTGTGTTAGTTGAACTAACAGTTGTTGTTGAACCGTTTACAGTTAAGTTACCTGAAACAATCATGTTTCCTGTACAAGTAGCGTCATCATTCAATTGAATGATTCCAGAACCGTTTGATGCAAGTACTAAGTTTTCGTTAGTAACATCATTCTTAACAGAGTTTCCAATAACTGTAACGTTACCAGACTTAGAACCTGATGGTAAAAGTATACCCGTTGCTGAGTTATCAGCATGAGCAGATATTGACACACCAGAGCCCATAGTAGTAGCTCTATTAATTTCAATTCCAGAACCAGCAGATAGTTGTAGTTTACCTGAGCCTGAACCACCATTAACACTTAGGTTTTGGTTAGCATCAGTACCCATAGTAATTGTACCACTATCATCTTGTAGTACTTGTTTACCATTAACGTATAATGATCCAGAGGATACATACAAGTCTTTCCATTGAGCGTTTGAGGCACCCAAATCATGTCCTGTTGTTCCGTTGGAGTTAACGTTTGGTATAAGACCAGCACTTGTAAATTTAGCAATAGATGTACCAGCAACTGTGAACTGAATTTCGTCAGCGTCAGCAGTTGGCTCTACATTAATGCTAGTGTCCGCATCAGCATCTTGCATAGCAGTGATAGTTGATGTAGTAGTTAATACTCTAGCATCAACAGTATCACCAGTTGCCGGAGCCTCTGTGAACGTTAGTGTTGTTCCACTTACAGCGTAAGCATCAGTAGGAATTTGTACCACACCATTGATTGCTACCAATGTTGTAGAAGTAGTTCCTGACGAACTTAGTGTAAATGCGGTAGTAGTATCATCACCAGAGAATGAGTCTGCTGTCATAACCGTAAAGTCAGCACCAGCGTTCCATTCAGAACCAGTGTAGATTTCTTGTGTACCTAAAGTAGTATTGAATCTATACATACCTGTAGCAGGTGAAGCCGGACGTTGTCCAGTTGTACCTACCGGTATAATCATAGAGTCAGTAGCAGAGATGTGTAAAGTAGCATCGGTAGTTGGCGAAGCCGTTCCCAAACCTACGTTACCAGTTGAACCTTGAATAAAGAAAGCGTTAGCATCATTATCCGATTCAATTCTGACGTCAACATCTGCACTTGCTTCGTTAACAACAATCTCTTGTCCAGCAACACCTTCAATTATAAGTTTGCCAGATGTAGATGAAATTGTGTTTCCATCTATTGAGACATTGTCAACAGCCGCCGCTGTAGTTGTTAATGTAGTACCATCAAATGTTAAGTTAGCACTATCTTCAATAGCACCACTTGTACCTGCTGTTACAACACGACCTGAAGTTAGATCTTCAATAACAGCATCTGCCAAAGTAGCAGTCCCGTCAACCTCTAGGTGTCCTGACGCTGTAACTTTACCAGTTACGTCTAATGTACCACCAACTGCTGTATTACCAGTAGCATGAGCAACTGTGAAACTTGAAGAAACACTAAATGTTGTTCCGTCAAATGTTAAGTTAGCATCATCTTCTAAAGCACCGCCTGTACCAGCAATAGTAATTCTATTGTTAGTCAAGTCAGATACTGTAGCAGAGTTTACTGTAACACCAGCCGAAGTAGCCGTAAGAGCCGTTGTTGAATCTAGTTCAACAGTAAAGGCACCATTTGAGCCAGTATCACTGATTGTAGCAGTTGAGTTTAACTCAACTAGTCTTGTAACCGCGCCTGATTGAGCATCAACATATGCCTTAGTAGCCGCATCAGTAGAAGCAACAGGTTCAGCAACGTTAGTTACTTTGTTTGCTCCCATTGAGATTGTTTGTGATGAAGCAACTGTTATAGCACCGTTAATTGCTGTAGAACCAGTAACTGTTAATTGTCCGCCAACCGTAGCCGCGCCATCAACATCTAATAGTCCACCCATGTGTAAGTTTTCAGCAAGACCTAAACCGCCGCCAACAACAAGAGAACCTGATGTGTTGGAAGTAGATGTTGTTGTTGCCGAAGCAGTAATAACACCTGTTGAGTTCAACGTACCAGCAATTGCAGTATTACCAGTTGCCGCCGCTACTGTCATTTTGTTAGTAGCAACACTAAAGTCACCGCCAACATCACCAGCACCACTAATATTAAGTGTAGCACCAATGTATTCACCAGTAGTAGTTACGTTAGTTCCGTCATATGTAAATCCAGCGCCGTCTTCAAGTAAACCTGAAGTACCTGCTGTTACAACACGACCGTCTGTTAAAGCACCAGAAGTTACAGAGCCAACAACAATATTACCTGCTGTTCCACTCATTACTTCTGAAGTGTTTGTAACGCCTGTCATATAAACAAAAGCATCTGCTGAGTTATCATAACCAAAGAAGCCAAGTTTAGCACTTCCGTCATAATATCTAAATTCAATACCTCTGTCTTTACCGTCATCACTACCAGGAGCAGAATCGCCACCTAATGTAAAGATCGGATCGTCAATTGTTACAGTTGTTGAGTTTGTAGTTGATGTTGTACCGTTAACTGTTAAGTTACCAGTAACAATTAGGTTGTCGCCAACCGTAACATCAGAACCACTTGAAGCAAGTGTGCTTCCAGTAATTGATAAATCAGCCGCAGTAAATACCGCTGAGTCAAAACTACCAACTTCTACACCGTCGTTTGTAAACGTAATCTTACCGTCTGAACCAGTATCAGTAACAACAACACTTGAGTTAAGTTTAGTTATTGTGTCACCTGCCGCAGAAACTGTATTGTCTACATAAGTTTTTGTAGCCAAGTCTAAGTTATCTGCTGGAGCATAAGAACTGTGAGCTCTCATTTGTAACGCACCTGCCGCTGTCGCACCAACTGTTAAAATATCAGTTGCTGTTCCGCCGACTGCCGCGTTTAGTACAATAGCACCGTCTTCTGAACCGTCTGCTATAGCAACCGAAGTTCCCATTAATTCAGCAAACTGTGTAGCATTGCCACCATCGTCATCACCTGTCCAAGCAATAGAACCTAATTTGTCGCCATCTGCCGCAGAAGCACTATCTTTTACAAAGTGTACTCTACCGCCTTCAGCGTCAGCGTTAGTATTCTTAAGTTGGATATCTGGTTTTGAACCACCGGACTGCTCTAATAAAAGATCAGAACCAATAGTACCATTAACTGTAATAGCATCAGCCGAAGCGTCACCTAAAGTTACAGCACCATTTAAAGTAGATGATCCAGCAACCGTTACGTTAGTGCTTACGTCTAAAGAACCACCCATGTGTAAGTTCTCAGCAAGACCTAAACCACCGTCAATGATTACAGCACCAGTAGTAGTACTAGTTGATGTTGTAGTAGCATTAAAGTTTGAAGCACCTGTTACGTCAAAAGTACTTCCAACAACAACGGCACCTGCCGCACTTGCTGTAAAGTTACCACCAACGTCTAAAGCGCCTTCAGTTACTATTTGTCCGCCTGTATAAATGTCTTCTGCGACACCTACACCACCGTCAACAATTAAAGCACCAGTTGTCTTTGAAGACGATGCCGTTGTTGCGTTTAAGTTAACTTGACCAGTTACATCAAATGTACCACCGACAGTAGTATTACCACTTGCCGCTGTTACAGTAAATTCACTGCCGTCGCCAACTGCGAACGTAGTACCATCAAAGTGTAGGTTAGCATCGTCTTCGACAACACCAGCCGCACCTGCGATTAGTACTCTGTTATCTGTTAAATCAGAAATTTTAGCACTTGCTAAAGTTACTTCTGACGCCGAAGCAGTAAAAACTGTAGTTGAATCAAGTTCCATTGCTACTGAACCTGTTCCACTATCGCTTACTGTTACGGTTGTATTTCCTTCTACAAGACGTGTACTTGAGCTTGTTGCTGAATCAACATAAGCCTTAGTTGCCGCGTCTTGAGCCGAACTTGGATCAGCAA
>Ga0209657_1001193_pt1 | contig 15987 bp, 15 predicted proteins | sample SaaInlV_100m_DNA_FD_184650 | JGI IMG/M metagenome (GOLD analysis project Ga0209657, IMG submission 184650) | Marine microbial communities from expanding oxygen minimum zones in the Saanich Inlet - SI037_S3LV_100m_DNA (SPAdes) (version 2) | ecosystem: Environmental > Aquatic > Marine > Intertidal... | reverse complement strand
AGTGATAATTGTAAATTAGTACGACTTTTACATCCTTGCCCCCCTCAAGATGTCGAATTTTTGTTACAGCTTCTTTTACCTGACTGATTGCCTTTTTGTTGTGTTTTGCATCCAAAAATGAAACATCATCAAATCTTAGAATCCAGTTGGTATCAACTGTCAAAGTCTTTAGGGTATTCTCAAAATCCATTAGGTCCTTTTCGTACAAAATCTTAATCCCCCAGGGCAATTTGGATTCCTTATGAATACAATGTGAAATTGTTTCAGCCATCGTTGTTTTTCCAGAGTGCATATCTCCAACAATACCCACTCTTGTAACGTCAATTTCTTCAGCCCATCTTACAACTTCCTTAATTGCTGCAAGAAAAGATTCTTGCCTTATCATATTGACTCCCTTCCATTTTACTATCGTTGGAAGATACTTGTCGGTTTTTGGTTTTGGATCCTGTACAGCGACCTCTCTTACTACGACTCCCATTATTCTTCCTCTCCCCCATCAATTTGTTCATCCCAGGCTTCAAAGTCGTTTTTGTTCTCCTTGTAATCCTCTCTGAACTGAGTTGATTTTTCTTCCAATTCTGCAACAAAGTTCCAAGCCCATGATGTTACCTTTCTGTCATATGAACCCCTGTCACTTAATCCCTCTTTTCTTGTTGGGGGTTTTGGAACTATCCCAAGATAGTACGGTTCTTGTAAGTGGGTTTCCAAAATATCAGTATCTATGATAAGATTCTCTAGCTTACATTTCGGACAAATCCAAACCTTGCTTGTCTTATCCCCTGACAATATCTCAACTGTTAACGGAACTATAAGATCAAAGACTCTGATCTTTGTATAATCTGTACAGGCTTCGCACTTTGTACATTGGGCTTCAGAGTTTATTGCAGTTGCCTTTTCATAATCAATATCCGATATTCTAATTCTATACTTTAACAATCCATCCTCATCCTTGTTTCTTGGCAACAAGGCGTTCCAACTGTACAGACTCCCAAACACCTTATCCCAATTTCTCGCAGCAATTCCATCGATTGCCCCATTCCTACATTTGATAAATGCAGTATTAACATCAGGTAATCTACTTTGCAGTTAATCCACCCATACCTAACGAGTGTTTACTGTGTTTATTTAGTTATTCTTTTAGGTCCTGGGTTCTAGAACTGTACAGTTATCGATTAGATTCTGTACAGACTCCCAAGAACCTTTCAAATTTCGACCAAAAAAAATCTTCTACCAGGATTAAATATAATTTTCAAAATTTTTTTATTCCTAATTACATGATATACTAAATGGTATGATCTCCATTTAGGCATAAAATAGGCGTGAGAATTTCTTGACTAATATATACGAGGATTTCTATTATTACTAGATAATTCGTATTTGTTTTATTCTAAAATCTTAATCTGATAATCTGATCTAGTCACAAATTAATCATAAGTTAACGGTCTAGGTATTCGGTTAACTTAGTATTTGATTTGGTCCAAAAGATAAGCAAAAAATTTTTCAAATAAATTAAAGTCTGATTACCTGGGTTAATTGGTCAAAATGCATAAGGTAATTTTACACGTTATTTACTTAGTATGTTTATTTTAAAAAATTATGTTACTTTGTTTTTACTATATGCATTTTTTGTATATAGTATTAATAATACTATATGCATTTTATGTATATGAGTCAAATAATAACCCAGGTAAATAATACATTTACCACAACAAAACAAGACTTAACCCAGATTTTTAAAAGCCTGGATAATCTTGTTACTGAAGCAACATTAACCCTTGATCATGAGGGTTTAACATGTCGATGTATGGATCCTAGTCATGTATCATTAATTGACATGTCAATTATATCGCATGATTTTGAGACATATAATATTGAGGATGAAATTAAGATCAGCCTTAATGTTAAAGAATTTTTGAAAATTCTTAAAGAATTAGACAATGATGCAATTACAATTAGCATCAAAAAAGATACAATAGAATTAGATCAAAATGGATTTAATTTTAAAGTTAATAGGCTGGAAAATTCAGATCATGACTGTCCAATACCAAAAATTCCTTATGATAGTGAAATATCATTCCCAGGATTAGAAAATCTAGAAATAGTCAAAACCTTTAGAAAAATTAACTCACTTAGTGATTATATCACTTTTGAGTCAATAGATAAAAGACTGGAATTATCTGGATCTGGAGATAATGGAAAAACCAGTATTACTTTAGATGAATCTAAGGTTTTGGTATTGTCAAATAATGACAGTATAAGCACCTATTCACTAGAGTATATCGTGCCATTTTTGAAATCGATGCACAAAAAGACCAAGGTAAAAATGCAATTCTCAAGCACAAAACCAATAAGAATTGAGACAAATATAGGGGCACAAAGTAGAATTCATTTTTACTTAGCACCAAGGGTTGAAAATTGAGTTTAACAAACTCAATTCACCCTTTAACCTATAAGGATGAATACCCAATTATATCAAAATTAGATTATTCAATAAATTCTATTATCATGGCACATATTAGAAGTTATGATATTATAGTAAATTTATGTGAAGATCTAAATTTATCAAGTCCATATCAAACATTAAGAGCCATAAAAATAATTAATGGTTTTGAGGATTGAAATATCAGCATTTAACCTGGGTAGAAGATATCAATAGTTTTTCTTTTAATTTACCCATGAATAATTGTATGGATAATTGTAAGTATTCATTTAAAAATAATGGATCTGGCATTGGGTATTGTATAAGCTCTAATGATCATCGATTTCATTCAAAAAAAAGAGAAGGTAATCAAAAATTAATCAATGGCCCAGAATTCATATTTTTAAAAACAATTATCAAAGAAATTAAAAGAACTAAACACACTAATTTTAGAATAAATTCAATAGGTGATTTTGAATTTAATGATAATGGTATTGAACAATTTAAAAAAATATTGAAACTGGTTAAACATTTACCTAAAATTGATTTCTGGATAACTACTCACAATGAGTATGTATTAACTAAATTATACCATAACTCAAAACAAGAATTAAAAAATGTCTCCATACAGTTATCGCATCCAGAGCCTAATGGTATATGGAATGAAAATTTATTAAAATATTGGAATGAAAAAAATATTGCATGTACACGTACAACTAGATTTAAAAATCAATCAAATTGTAATAAATCATTAAAGAAAACCAATGGATGCCAGGACTGTAATCAATGTTATATGCCTGGATTTAATACAGTTTTTTATTTACATGGTAAATATGCTAAAAGTAGACTACGAAAATATTTAAAAAACTCTACTCAAGCAGCATAAATTTCATAATTTTAAAATGACTTTTACAAGAATCATTTTTTTATTTTTTTTACTTGATTTTTTCAAAGTTGAATCAAATAATTTTGTTTTTCAACAAAGTTTTTTTTATTTCTATACAGAATTAAAACACTCTTATCTTATTCCAGTATGGAGATCTGCATTTTACATTTGCACAAGTTTTAGGAATTTTTTGAGAATACCAAACATGATCACATCTATTACAAGTCAATTCAAAATATCCATTTTTTACTTCTGTACAGGATTTAGGATCAACTTTCGTCATACTTATTCTGTACAGAAATTGTATATATACATTATTATGATATCCACTTAAAGTATATATTCATGTAGTGTATATAGTAATGGAATGGAAATAGAAAACGCCTTTAATAAGATCGACTTTAAGAGGTTTGAGGAATGAAATACGTCAAACATATGACATTAAAGGAATGGAATCGATTCAACAAAATTCTAAAGGATTCTGACGGTAATTTCATTCCACCAGGAAACGAGTTTCAGTTCAGGAATCACTTTACAGGAAAAATGGAATCACTGACAACGATAACAACACAAGAGGTTCTTTTGTCAAAGTATAAGATTGTCTTAGACGGATTCGAGCCAAAATGGAAAAGGCGATACCATGCAATTGCCAAGGTCATAAACATGAAAAACTTTGACAAGGGAATGAAAACTTTCGACAAGTCTATGCAAGCTTTCTCAAAGGGAGTGGGCGAAGTCGAAAAGGACATCAAACAAGACAAAAAGAATCAGGAAATTTTATGGGGCAAGAAATCCAAATCAAAATCCAAAAAGGCCAAGAAAGAAAAGTCAGTTGATGAAATTTTGTGGGGCAAAAAATCCAAAGGCAGAACTAGAAACTCCTTGAAGATATGGAGTGATGATGAAGTGAAATTGTTCTAGCTATTTTTTTGGTTTAACAGTTCGCCAATGTGCTTTTTTTCTTGTTTCTTTAACCCAAACTTTCTTTGCTTTTGCCATGACTAAATCTGTACAGAATTATACTTAAAGTTTTAACGATTTGTTAAAATAACTGATTGTTGCTACCGTTATTATGAGTGTAGAGTCTGCACAGATAACCCATCAACAATTCCAGGATCTTTTGTTTGAGTTGGAAAAAATTCCGTCACACAGAGCTCCGATTGATGGCGATACGGCAGTATTGTGCTTTGAATTTATGGAAGATACTGGATGCCGAGTCACTGAAACTGTACACGTTAAAAAACAGGACATTAATTTTAACAATCATATTCTTACTGTGACAAACCCAAAGACAGAGAAAAAATGCAAGTGTTCTGTTTGGGGATGGACAGAAATCAGAACTAGAAAGCTTGTATCAGTTGACAAAAACTGCAAGGTATGCAAGGGAAAGGGAAAGTGGAAAAAGCCACAAAGAACCACAATTACAAACAGGATTAAAACAAAACTGCAAAAATACTGCGACACCCTGGCAGATGATGAGTATCTTTTCCCTGTGTCAAGACAGTCGTTATGGAAATGGGGAAAAAAGGCAGGGGTAAATGCCAAGATAGACATATTCCAACAAAAGGAAGAAAAACTGATCGAGGGAATATTTCTGCATTTGTTCAGATCCATGTGTGCCTTTAGAATACTTCGTGATGCAGTAAATGACAAGTACAAAAGGGAGCTGGTAATCTGCAAACTCCGACACTCATCGCCAACTGTGACTGACCTGTACACAAGAATTGACATCAACTATCTGTTAGGATGGGAAAGGAAATTTTATAACGGATCCAGAGGGCTTTATTCCAGATCCGATGAGTAAACGCAGTTTACAATAAAGATTAATTACTACACGTTATTTACTCATTATGTGGGTGTAGGAATAGCGTTTGTCTTGTCAGTCATTGTCGCTATTATGATCATACCCACTTCTTACTCTGATGAATATGATGATAACCACAGATACATGAGTTATGAGGAAAAAAAACAAAAGGAGTTGGACAGGCTTGAATTTGAATATGGTGGCAAGGAAAACAACGAGGGTGGACCACCAACTGAGGAACTGATTGACTTTCAACAGTTAAGACTCGATGAGATAAAAGATTTGGAATATGGCGTGATTGAACTGGATAAAGTTATTGCAATAAAGGTTTCAGAGGTAAAGGCACAAAATGAAGTAATAATACAAGAGCAAAAGGCAATTGCAGCAGCAAAGGAGAAACTGAAAAAAGAATGGGGAGCTCCACCTGTGAACACAGCAAAACTGAACAGTGAAAACAAAAAATTAGTTAAACTAAACAGTCAGCTTGGAGAACTTGTCGCACAAAAAGACTTGGTGTTAAAACAGATTGAAACAAAAAAACTGATCTATGACATTCAAAAACATGATGCAAAACTAATCGGAATACAGTTGTCTGCAACTTGTATTGCGATGGCTAAGACAAACATGACTTCCTGTCCTACTTATGAGGATCTATACCACTTGGACAACTCCATAACTGAAATTTCAGGTTCTTTGAGCTTTCATGAAGGATGGTTTCACAGGGAAGATTCAGGCTATCAGGACACATACAGGGCATATGACAATGACGATACAATTAGAGTGCTTGTAGATCCCCCATTCAATGAAGCAGTAAGAATCAAGATGATTACAATAGAGTCTAACCTTGGCTACTATGCAGACAAGGGATGGGCTACAAAGCTAGTTGACGGACAAAGACTACTTGCCAAGGACAGAATAATACAAAACTGCTACACTGCCACAGTTTCAGCAGAAAAATATAATATGCTGATACCTGACACAATTTTTGCATTTAGAAATGGATGTGAATCCTCAGAGATTGAGGATCATGAAACTTTTGAAATGCCAAAGTCATACATTGACATATGGTCGTCACCAAATATACAATACCAACAATGGGTGTTAGAAATGAAAGACAAGTGCAAGGTAAAGTGTTAGTATCTTCCACCACTTTGATATTCTGATCTTCTTTTTCTGATTGAAGTCTTTGGCCTACTTCTCAACTTTTCCTTACATCCCACCCCTTTTGAGTCGATACACCTTGTAAGGTTTGGATATTCTTTCTTGCTTGGCTTGTCGCCACATCTGGAACACAGATAATATTCCAAATAATTATGTCCTGGCATCATTCATCCTCGATTATTTTCTTGCACTTTTTACAGTAATGAAATTTTTTAGTCAAAGTTTTCTCCGATATATTCCACAACTGGAACAGTAACTGCGTTGCCACACATCTTGTATCTTTGTGTATCAGAAACTATGTTTCCCTCACTGTCATATTTGGTCCAGTTGTCAGGGAATCCCTGTAACCTTTCACACTCCAGTGGAGTCAGTCGCCTTATTCTTGTGCCATCCTTTAATCCAAAATCCCCTGAAGTTCCCAAACACCATGTACTGTTTCTGTCTTGAACTCTTTGTTTTGTGTTTGAGTTTTTGTTTGTCAGCATTACAAAGGTTGTAACAAGATTATCTTTTGTAACAGAAGTCAATGAGTTTGAAATATCCTTTGGGGATTCCAACTTTCTTCCTTTTCCAGCATATGATCTGCTTCTGTCAGCAATTATCATGGTTCGTTGAGCATGGTTGACTATTCCTTTCCAATAGTTTGCATCGATGTTGTTTGAGATTTCTTTTTCTTTCAGAGTGCCATGATCATTTACAACTGCAATATTGGTTCTGCTTCCTGAACCCCCACCTGATAATACTGTTGAGGATATTCCGTCAGGGGAAAGCACTGCATTGTTTGGGTTGTCAGTCAGCATGGCCACTTTTTTTATTTCTCCACCAACTTTCGTGTCATAGTTTCCGAGAGGAAATATTTCTCGTCTACTTCCTTTTCTAGAATATCCGACAATGAAGATACGTTCCCTGTTTTGTGGAACGAAATATTTTGAGTTAATAATTTGCCATTGGACATCATACCCAATTTCATCAAGGGTGGCAAGGATTGTGTGGAATGTTTTCCCTTTGTCGTGAGATAAAAGCCCTCTGACGTTCTCAAGAAATAAAACAGATGGCTGTTTTTCTTTAGCAATCCTTGCGATTTCAAAAAAGAGTGAGCCTCTTGTATCATCGAATCCTCGTCTTTTTCCAGCAATTGAAAAAGCCTGGCATGGGAATCCAGCACAGAGGATGTCAAAGTCGGGGAGTTCTTTTGGCTTGATGGCTGTTGCGTTTTCCCAGATTCTGACTCCTGGGAACTGTCGGGCATAAACTGATCTAGCGTACTTGTCAATCTCACAAGCCCCCACAGTTTCGTGACCTAGGTTTCTCATAGCCAAGTCGAACCCACCAATTCCTGAGAACAATGAGAAACATTTCATTTTATCTCCACCAAGAAATGTGGCTGCATGGAATGGTGTTGATTATTTTTAAACTTTAGTCGTTTTTGAATCCATTTAATTTTATAACCATGTTCTAAAAGAACATGAAACCATTCCTGATCAGTCTTTGCTGGAAGTAGAAAAATACTTTTTTTGCCTAACTGAGATTGTATGATTCCATAATGAACAAACTCTCGAAGTTTTGAGTAAGGTGGGTTGACATAGTTTAACTGCTTCCAAGAAATATTTAATCCGTCAAACTTTGGACCTACTGGACATGGATCAAAAAATTGATCTTGAGAATATCCCCATACATCCTGAATCAGATTCCAAACTCTGTCAGGTGTGATATGCACATCTGATTTTGATTTTGGCATATAGGCCTGACTCATCCCACTACCCTCACTAAATAATGACATTGTGGACAGGTTACGACATTATACTGCCAGTTTTCTACTGCAACTAACTGCGACTTGCAGATAAAACAGAATAATTTCATGCCTGAACTCCAGAAAAAGAATTATGTTTTTCATTTTTGCTTGGGTAATGTACATACAAACGGTTTGTACTCGATATTGTTTGATTTTCAGTAAAAAAGGGCTGTAAAAGGTATAAACGTACAAACTGAAGTAAGAATTGTATCTTAGTTTGTACGCTATTTCGTATTTGTGCCTGTTTGTACGTTTGTATATTTGTACGCAGTGAGTTGGAAACTGAAAAACCTTTAATCAATTTTTACCTGTTCCTCTTTTTGTTTTGGTTCTGATCTTACAGGGGCTTCCTCAATGTTTGAGATAATATTATTTCTAACTGCATATCCCATAGTTTTGAGAGTCTTTGCCATTTGCTCGATTGATATTCTCTGTTGGTATTTCTCCTGATAGTTTTTCACAATTTTCATGACAGAGATTTCATTTACAGTGTTTGATAACTGATAGAACTTGTTCAAAAATGCTATTTCAGGTGAAGCAGTTTCTTCCCATTCAGTTTGCACAGTATCTTTATCCTCATACTGACATTCCTCATCATCAAAGTTTAGAATCCAAGAAACAATCTTTTCACCCTCATCCTTAACAATCTTTTCAGCAAAGGTAGGATCTTCCTTGTGGGCTTCCTTTCTTGTGTTGTGAATCAATGAAAGTCGCCTGGTGTACATGGCATCCTGTTCGTATTCGGGAATCTTTGCCAAGTAATTCCCTGAAGCCCAAATTTTTAACTTGTTGTCAAATGTTACGGAATCTTTCATGAATCCTCTTTCGGTTTTCTTTTGCTCACCAGTGAGAGTTTTTAATGTGGTAAAGTCCTTCCACTCTTTTGGAAGGTCCTGGAATACAAGCAATCTCATACCCATGATTTTTGCTCGAATGAACTTATCTTCCAAGAACTGATTAAGTTCCACAGAAAGTGCGTACTGATTGCCGAGTGTTTCAACGAGTATCAAAAGAGGTGTCGATTTCCCTACTCCTGAATTGCCATAAAGAACCGATATTTTTGGATCCAGATAGTTGATAAATATTGAACGTAGCCCTGCCTTGATTCTAGGTTTTTCATGTTCAGGTGTGTCGCCAAACAACACTTTCATGAACTGTGTCGGTTCGTTGTCTTTGGTTTTTGGCAGATAGTTGTAATCCCTAAAACCCATGTCAGCCAATTCTTCGGTTTCAACAAGTTCCAGTTTTGTCTTGTCTAGGATTCCATTCTTGAATACGATGTAATCCTTGTTGGTAGGTGGTATTTCCCCAGCATATCCCTTGAGTTTGAAAAGTATGTCATTGTATGCAGTTTGTGTCGTGTTTGGGTATGTGGACAGTATTTCTCTTACCAATGAGTTGTTGATCAGTTCCAAGAATCCATTCTTGTTTTCAAATATTTCATCGGTATCTACATCGGAATAAATTTTTCTTGTTGCAACAATTCCAGCAGCAATAAGTTCAGTTTTGTTCTCATCCTCTTTTTCTGGCCTACCTGTCTTTGTCACTTCATTTTTGGAATAGACTTCCTCAATTTTTGTTTCAATGTTATCCCAAGGTCTGTTAGAAAACGTGTCACTTGTTGACCACTTGTGATATACCACCTTGATTTTATCCCTTGCTTCCTCAATGGAAAGTCCGTCAGTGTTACAGGCAATTGCAGCCTGGTGGAAATAGTCATTTGAAGAACCCTTTGTCGGAAGTCCACCCTCTCTGAATCTGTCTCTAAGATTTTTGTATGAACTGTTAGAGTTTTTCTTTCTTGATACAACTTTTAATTTCTCACATATTGTGTCAACAAAGTCATGAAAATCCCTGCCCGAACCACTCCAAATTTTGTCACTTCCCCTGTTGACGTATGTCAGTTCTCTGTCGTCAGTATCGATAATTACTGATTCAGCCCCGACACAGTAGTGATCATACCCCTGAATCTCTACAATCTTTTTTGACTGGATGTCATAGTTGAACAATTCAATTTTAGATACAGCCCCACTCAAATCAACGACTGGCATATGCCATCCATGTGGCGACTCTATCATCATGAATCCGTCTTTGATCATAAACTCTGCAAACTTTCTGTAATGTTCCTTGTTGTCCAAGTCAACTATGCAGTTTCCACTACCAGCAGTAGGAAGTATGCCATAGTTATCCTCGTCTTTAATCACCTGATTTGGTATTGTCTTTGATGCCTTGTATCTAAAGTCAGCCACCTTTTGATTTTGTGGAATTGGAAAGCAGTTGAACTTGTAATCCCTAAACAGTCTGATGTAATGGTTTTTCTCCTCTCTGTTCATCATACATCAAATCCGTCAAAAGTTGTCTGCACTTGCTTTCTTTTCTTGTTTTCAAAAAATTCCAGTTCCAGATATTCCTTGAACAGTTCATCGTCTAGTTTGTCAATCTTGTTTTCAATGTCCTCACACCTTGCCTTTCTTCGTGTAATAATTTCATCCAATGCGTTCAATAGTCCAAAGCTCCTTTTAATGTTCCAGGACCACACTCAGCCCCACAATATTCACATTTCAATTTCTAGTCCTCTTATAGAATTTCCTATTTTTATTTACCTCTGACTTGTGTAAAACATAATACAGTTTTTGTTGCAGCCTATTGGTTTGTGCTGCTAGATCAGCTAGCTGTAATTGTCTTTCTATATGATTTTTGGTTATTCTATTATTATCCAAGACCTTTAGTTTTCCTCTTGTTTGTTTTAACAGAACTTTTCTCTCCTGTGGAGTCATCTTTTCAACTGATTTTAAGAATGATTCCTTATTCATTATATTATAAACCCCTTTCTGATCTGTTTTCTTTCTTCATAATATTTTTCACGAGCTGATCTGTTCTTTCTTCCCCTGCAATCCTCACAGAATCTGCTTCTGTTGTAGACTTGTTCAAAGTCTGCCTTGCACAGTACGCATTTTATCATGAATTTGGATTCACTCATCGGTATTCCCTCATGAAAACTTTGTACTTTCCCTTACAGGCTTTGAGCCTGTTTGTTACGTTGATTACGATTACATCGACATAGTGAGTCTTTAGAAAATCCTTGATTGGTTTTTCAGCAGCCCAATTATTTGTCTTGATCTGAATAAAGAACGGTCTGTGTTTTCCAAAACATATGCCGTCAAATAGATTCCACAAGTCAGTGGCCAGATATTTTTTATCCTGGCAGTATACCATGTCGTTTCTGGCAGTATGTGGCTTGAGCCAGACATCATCATAGCCTAAAGATAATAATTCAATTCTTGCAAGTCTGTTACTTGCCCTCATTCTTTCCCTATTGTTCAATTTTTTTCTCCTTTTTAGAAAAATTAGGGGTGTTGCTCGACTCATCGAGCAACTTGCTCATGCGATATTGGGTATAGCACAATTATGCAGTACCTCTTATTCGTATGGCAGTATTTCCCTTGACTTCCTCAGTAAATACTCCGACTGTCTTTCCGATCCATCCCAATGACTCCTCGCCAAAGGTATCGTGTAAGAAATTGACGTTCTGTTGGTTCAAGGTCCATTTCTTACCTGATTTTTCACCATTAATGGTGACTGCAACATTACATCTTGGTTTTGTACCAAATTCTGACGTTTCGTTTTTGACTTCGCTTAGGATTTCAAATAAAACACCATCAATTCCTTTAAGGGATTTCCCTGAAATAAATTCCGATTCTTGTTTTTCAAACTTCATTCAACTTTCACCCCCACTTTTCCCTGGAGAAAAGCAAAATGTTCAGTACGTCTGTTATGATCGCAAAACACACTGGAACAAAAATTAACACTGGCGTTGTCAAAGTTCTGATAAGTCAGGAACCCTTTCTCACATTTTACACAGTAGTTCATGCTTCATGACTCCCATGCGTACAGTTGCAAGTGTATGTACATTCTGAATCAATGTGTATTCCAGAGTTACAGGCTTGGCAGTTAGTTTGCAAGTTTGACTTCTCCCTCTAATGTTGCTAAAAGATCAGAATCTGTTTTACAGGATTTGTGCAACTTTGCAAGTTTTTCTGCACTTGGATTTGAAAGCACTAGATATAATACTGCAATCTTTAGCCAAGTCGATGTATTTGTATATCCACATTTTTCCCCCAGTTTTCTTACAATAGGCGAGTCATGAAAAATTCTGTCCAGTTGCAAGGCAACGTCAGGTGTAGTGTTGATACACATAATCTTTTTTTCAGGCATATCCAATACGTTGTCTGTCGGGGTATAAAAGATTATGTTGTAAAATAAGTAAATTATTTAATAAATTAAATTGACCTGTTAAATTTTGAATCCCTTACTGACAATTCCCATCTTCTGACTGAATGACTGCTTTGGTTTCTTTTTCCTAGTTTTCTTTTTGTTTTCCTTGAAAGCCTTGTCAAGTTTCTCCTGTTTGGCCACCCTCTTGTCGCCTGATATTATCTCACTACGTCTGAACAATCCCTCTATCTTGTCCAGTCTAGTGTTGCCAAGAAACTCTTTTCTTTTCTTCTTCTTTGATTCCTTTTTCTTTTCACTTTTCTTTTCGCTTGGTGGGGCAAATCCAATAACTGTCCTAGCCCTGCCTGGTATCGGATCAGGCTGTGACTGAATTGGTCTAACCCTTGCCCTGAATCTGAATTTTGGTTTGCTTCGTAGTCTTGGTCTTGGTCTTGGAGAAGAACGTAAACTTTGTTTGATTGTAGGGGCAATTTTCTGTGGGGCTGACTGAACCACTATCGGAGTCTGTGATATTTTTGTTGCAGCCCTAGGGGTTTGTCTGGACCTAACGGTTTGTTTTGTCACAATACCTGAAACAATTTTTTGTTGAACCTTTGGCTGTACGACCTGTCCAGTCACACCTGAAATTATACTGCTTTGTGAAGTGGCTTTCTTTGGCTTTATTTTCTTTTGTTCTTCTTTGTAGGACAGTACAGGTGGAACTATTGGGGCTTTGTTAGATGCAGTTCCAGTTGGTATTGGTGTATCTGCACTGGCATCAATGATTGGATCTAATGGTGCTGGTGTTGATTTTTTCTTTATCTTTGGTTTTACAACTGGTGGCATAAGAATCTGTGATGTTTCTTTTGGTTTTGGCGTATCGTCAGGTTTAGGCAAGTTGATTTTCTTTGCAGTTGATTTCATATTGGTAAATGATGAAGCCTTTGGTCTTGGTTTTGACTTTGGCGTGATGTAACCAATAGGGGCGTTGCCTGTCTTTGGTGTTTTAGGAGAATCAATATCTGCATATCTTGGTGTCTTGGTTATTGGAGCTTGGCCTGTCTTTGGTAATCTTGCAATCTTGTCAGGCTTTGTACTTCTTACTGTAAGTGGAGAAGTAGACACTGTATCAGAAAGAATATTCCCAACTTTTCCGTCAGCCTTGTAACCTGAATCGACTTCGACTTCTTTTGGCTTGAATGGTTTGTATTGTCTAGTCGGTTTGCCTGGAACAAATCCCTCTGAGAATTTTATTGTTCCAACAATGTTTGAGTATCTCTGTGGTAGTTTTGGCTCAAGTGATTTTTGAAAGTCTATAAAATCACTGGAAGCCCTAACATAATCAGGTGGTGGTAATCTTTCACCTTTGATATTTCTAATATATTTGGATTTTTCTAATGAAACAGTTTCGCTTGTAAATCCATAGAAATTTCTACCAGCAATATTAATTGGGTTTCTTTCAATTTGAGAAACTTCTTCGCCTAAATTAATAGATGTTTTTTTGAAAGTATTTCTGGATAATATTACATCGCTTTGTGTTGCAGCAGTATATTGACTTGGTTTAGGTGGTTCTTTTGGTGTAACCTTATCCCAAAATTTCACAAACGGATTTGCAAAAGGTTCTTTTGTAGTACCATACATCGTAGTAGCATCACTTTTACCAATTGATTTTATAACATCTTCTTGGAATGACGGTGATTGTAAGTTCAATGGTTTTGGTTTTGGTGATTTTAAATCATATCCTTTATCATAATAATCAGCACCCTTTAGATTCAAGTCAATTCTGTCAGGGTTTGCAAGTGAGTTGATATTGTAATTTGCATATGACGGATTCTTTATGTTTGGTTTCACACTAACTGAAGCTTCAACGACTTTGGTAACTATCCTCGGAGTAGAAGCAATTTTGGTTGCCACCTTTGTAATGCCAGGACCTAATTTTCTAACTATACTTGTTCCAAATTGCCCTGCTGAAACTACATCAACTATTGCCAGAGGAATTGCAACTGTTGACTGTCCGATGTTTTGTGCAGTGGTTTGTTTTTCCCATTGTTTTACAGCACCTTGATACCATTTGGAAGCGATATTGTTTTTGTCAAGTGGGTTAAAAGACGGAACGCCAGTTATGCCAGTTTCAGTAATCTCGATTCCCTCTAATGCCTTTTCAGTTCCCTTGTCATAGTATGTCGGGATTGTTGTGATCGGCTGTTTTGGTATAGTTGGTCTGTCCAAAACATACTTGTCCAAAAGATCCCCACCCATAGTTGCCAGGTTAAGCATATCCCCACCAAAGCTAGCCCATGCTGCACCACCTTCGTAAATCCAACTGCTTTCTTTTCCCTCATGTGCTTTTGCTTTTTGAATTGATTCTTTCACAAACTGATCATAGCCACTGTACATCTGTTCCAGTGGCAGAATCTTTGCATCCTGTGTGTATGGCAAACTTGCCTGACGTTTGTCAAGAAAAGATTGGGCTTCTTCTTTTGAGTCAAAGGTTTTGGTAACTGGTTCTTGAAGTGTAACTGATCCAGTCAATGTAGGAATTAAGGTAGGTTCACTGTAAGACACTTCATATTGTGTAGTTGTCATTCTTTGTGAGAATTTTTCTGCGTGTTCCAAACTGTTAAAAGTTCTAACCTTTCCGTCTGCTGTCGTAACTTGGAACTGTTGTTTCATAAACGGAGCTCCCTGAACTGGTGTGCCATCAGGACCATAACCGATGAAAGAACCACCCTTATCAACTGCATACTTTTCCATAGTTTTGTTTCTTTGTTGTATTACATTGTCAGAAACCTGTGGCTGACTAGGAACAAGTTTTCTCAAGTCGCCCATCGGTTTACTTGGATCACTTGCCTGTTTTCTTGCAGCATCATATTTCACACGATCCATTAAAACTGAATCAGGAATTGTTTCAGGTTTGGTTACGTCATAACCACGTTCAGTCAGGTATTGGTTAAGGTTGATAGTATTGTTTTTGGAAATCATTTGGGGAGTTCGTGGCTTTGTAAGTGCCTGATACAAACTGATTTTTCCATCTCTCAAGTCTTGAACGTATTGTTTTTGCAAGATGTTTGCTTCATTGACACCTTTTCTTGATGAGGTGTTTGTCCTTACTGGAATCTTTGGCGTGTTTGGAGTTTCAGGAACTTTGAAAGTTTGATCACTGACTGTAATGTATTTTGCTATTTGTTGAGAATTATTTTTAGTTTTAGCAGCAGCAGTATTAATTGAACTTAATATCGTTTCTGTGTAATATCCATGATCCTTTGTTTCTACTTTTGTTTCAGGACTGTCTAATTTGATTCCAGATTTTTTAACATCATTTAATATTGTAAGATCATCAGTTTTTTGAGCTGGGTGCAGTGTTGGTGCACTTTCAGTGGGATATTTGGCATCATAATTTCCACTTGCAACACTTTGCCAATGTTTTGCATCAGCAGCCAAATACCCAGCAACTTGTGCCCTAGCCTGTGCCGAACGCATTTCATCTTGTTGTTTATCGTAAGCTTGTTTCTTGGATTTTGACTGACCTGTTTGTTCAAAATATTGTGACTCAGTAATATTTCCACTTAACAAATTTCTCTTTGCCATTATTAATTCAACTTGATGGCGACCTTGTGCCGAGATGTTTCTGTAACCCATTCCCCTACCCATAGCAATATCACCTAACAGTTGTCCAGCATCACGAGTTACAGTACCTACATTTACAAAAG
>Ga0209657_1001180_pt1 | contig 16101 bp, 18 predicted proteins | sample SaaInlV_100m_DNA_FD_184650 | JGI IMG/M metagenome (GOLD analysis project Ga0209657, IMG submission 184650) | Marine microbial communities from expanding oxygen minimum zones in the Saanich Inlet - SI037_S3LV_100m_DNA (SPAdes) (version 2) | ecosystem: Environmental > Aquatic > Marine > Intertidal... | reverse complement strand
TTGGACAACATCCCATGAGGGTGTATTTGTAGGTTCAAAAGATTATGATCTTACTTCTCAGTTTCAAGTAAGGAAAATGTTTGAGGAAATAATGCCTGATACAGTTATTCATGCTGCAGCAAGAGTAGGAGGCATTCAAGAGAATATTGATCATCCAATTGAGTTTCTTGAGCAGAATATCTTAATGAATACAAATGTTGTTCATGAAGCTTATAAATATGGAGTAAGAAAACTTATCGGTGTTTCAAGTACTTGTGTTTATCCGGATGCTCTACCGGAGGACTACTACCCTCTAGAAGAAAATTATTTACATCTAGGGCCTCCTACGCCAACTAACTTCGGTTATGCTATGGCTAAAAGAGTCATGGGCACGCAAATTGAATTATATAGGGAGAAATATGGTGTAGATTATTCAACTATATATGCTTGTAATCTTTATAGCCAATATGATAATTTTAATAATGAAAAGAAAGCGCATTTTGTAACTGCATTAATTAAGAAGATTCAGAATTGTGTAGAGAGTGAAGAAACAGTTCTTAAATTATTTGGAACAGGTAAACCATTAAGACAATTTATACATGCAAGTGATCTTGCTGATATTATCGTACAAGGCTTAGATAAAATACTTAAGACAGACTTTAATGTTGCTGGTGATGAATGCCATTCTATTAGAGAGATGGCAGAAATTGCTCTAGATATTTTAGATAAGGATTTAATTTTGAACTTTGATACACTAATGCCTGATGGTCAAATAAGAAAAGATGTTTGTAATAAGAAAATGAGAGAATTATTTCCTGAATTTGAGTTTAAATCATTTGCAAATGGTATAGAGTCAGTCTATAATTCAGTATTAAATGAATAACACGGTAGAGCTTTTAGGATATTACGGTAGTGATGAGGTTATTGCTTGCAGCGCATGGACATCAACTAGTAGAGATTTAAATGAAAAGAAACGAAAGAGAATTCCGAAGCTCATCGACATGCTTTGGAGCAACGGACACGAGACCCCTTTTGAGAAAGGTACAGTCCATTTCCTTATTGATTGTGATATTGCCAGTCATATTCATCTACTTAAGCATAGATTGGCTTCGATCAATGCTGAGTCGGCAAGATACAAAGAACTAAAAGAGGATAAGACTTTTATTCCTGATGATTGGCCTGATGATTGGAAAATTCAATTAGAAGTTTATACAGCAGCTGGTAATACTTTGTATCATGAAGCTATTCAAGCATTAGAACCTATACTTGGACGTAAAAGAGCTAAGGAAAGTGCACGATTCTTTAAGACATATAATTCGAAGATTCAAGCTGATGTAACGTTTAATATGCGTTCTTTTGCTAACTTTCAAAAGCTACGTAATAGTGAGCATGCTCAAAAAGAAATTAGGGAGTTAGCAGATGATATGCTAACATTAGTTAAAAATATTGAAGGAAATCCCTTCGAACATACACTTGCAATCTGGGAAAAAACCTTATAATATAGGTATGAAACCTATTAAGCTTGTATCTGATACAATTGATCGTGAGGATATCTGTGGTCTTATTAATTGGCTTAATCAACCAGAAATACCTCAACTTACAAAAGGTCCTATAACTAAAGAGTATGAATCAAAGTTCTCTGATTGGCTTGGTACTAAGCATTCAGTTTTTGTTAACTCTGGATCATCTGCTATCTTACTAGGTCTTGCTGCACTTAAGTTTGGAGGTAAGCTAAAGAATAATAAAATTGTTGTACCTGACTTAAGTTGGGCTACTGATGTTAGTTCACCTCTAATGTTAGGTCTTGATCCTATTCTTATTGATGCTAATGAACAAGATCTTTCAGTAGATCTCGATAGACTAGAATGGATTTTTAAACGTCAGAATCCATCAGCATTTATTTTAGTATCTGTTTTAGGGTTAGTACCTGACATGGATAAGATTGTTGAGCTTTGCGATACTTATGATGTTCTTCTTATTGAAGACGTCTGTGAGAGTATGGGTTCAGAGTATAAAGGTAAAAAACTTGGTACATTTGGTATTATGAGTTTTTACTCTATGTATTATGGCCATCATATTTCTACTATTGAAGGAGGAATGGTCTGCACTAATTACGATGAGATTAATGAACTACTTCTTATGATTCGCAGCCATGGATGGGATAGAGATCTAGATGAAGGTAGTAAAAATGTATTACGATCAACTAATAGAGTAGATGATTTCAGTGCACAGTTTGCTTTCTACTTACCGGGTTTAAATGTACGATCAACAGATTTGCAAGCTGTTATCGGTTTACGTCAAGTAGATAAAATTGATCAGTTTTCAGCTGCACGTAATAAGAATTTTAAATTATATCAAGAGCTTCTAGATGATGAAGATAGCTTGTTAGATATTATCGATAGAGAAGACTGTTTCATATCAAGCTTTTGTTATCCTATTGTTAGTTATGATAGGGATAAGATCGTAAAACGTCTTCGTGATAATGGAGTTGAATGTAGACCACTTATTGCAGGCTCAATGACCATGTCACCAATGTGGCGGAAATTCGGTACAGGTCATACTAATATTCCTGTATCAACTATGATCAATAAATATGGTTTCTATGTACCCAATCACCAAGGTATGACAGAAGAAGATGTACGTAATATAGTTAAATTAATTAAAGGATGAAAACAGCACTGATAACAGGAATTAACGGGCAAGATGGATCTTATCTTGCAGAGCTTCTTTTAGATAAAGGGTATGAGGTTTGGGGAACAATTCGTCGTAACTCTTCACCAGAATATAATACAACTCGAGTAGATCATATTTTTGATAGAGTTAATCTAGTGTATGCAGATTTGACTGATATGTCTTCTCTTGTTAGTGTGCTACAAAAAGCACAAGGTCCTCATGAAATTTATAATCTTGCTGCACAGTCACATGTACGTGTTAGTTTCGATGCTCCAATCTATACTGCTGAAGCTACAGGACTTGGGACTCTTAATTTGCTAGAAGCAATTAGGCTTACTTGTCCTAATTCAAGAATCTATCAAGCATCTTCAAGTGAGATGTTTGGTAATACAATTGATGCAGATGGTTTTCAGAGAGAAACTACACAACTTAATCCTGTTAGTCCTTATGGATGTGCAAAAGTATTTTCATATAACATCTGTAATAACTATAAAAACAGTTATGGTATGCATATTAGTAATGGTATTCTTTTCAATCATGAATCACCAAGACGTGGTATGAACTTTGTAACTAATAAAGTTGTTAATGGTGCAGTAGATATTAAGCAAGGTCGTAAAAAAGATCTTGTTCTCGGTAATGTTGCTGCAAGTCGTGATTGGGGTCACGCAAAAGATTATGTACAAGCAATGTGGTTAATGCTTCAACAAGATAAACCAGACAATTATGTTTGTGCAACTGGAATATCTAATACTATTCAACAGCTAGTTGATTATACATTTAAAACATTAGGTCTCGATGCTAGTAAATACATAAAGACATCTGAAAAATTTAAACGACCAGAGGAGCTTGAGCACTTAAAAGGAGACTCTACAAAGCTTAGAACAAAGCTTGGGTGGGAGCCAACATATACATTTGAGACTATGCTTGATGAAATGATTTTTGTAGCAGCTAATAAACGTAATAAAGATGTTGATACTAAGAGTATTTAGACTATAATAAGAAGTAATGATAATTGAACAAGAGATTTATGATGGGGATTTTATCCATAAACGCTTTGCATATGAGCAGTTTCGAAAGGATGTATCACCAGTTGGTAATGTAGTAGCTTTTAGAGCTCCTATGGATGTAACAACTAATCTAATTGACTTAGAAGATACTCTATCCAATGATTATATTGCTTCAGCAGATGCTATTAATTTCTGTTGGGAGATTCCTAATTTAGGTCCTCTAGGCGCCGTATCATTTCAACGACTTTTTAATACAGAGATTGCAAAGTTTTTGAGTAAGCGAATTGATGCACCTATTGAAATGGATGGTGACGATCTTATGGTGCAAAAACTCTTTGTAGGTTCTGATGGAGAAGCCCGTGAAGAGGGTAAAGTGAGTGTTTCAATTACCTATAGTCTAGAGAATGTTGCAGTTGGTCATACTGCAATTAATATTATTGCTGGTCAAAAGGCTCCTGGTTTTGCGTTCTCTTCTGAATTGTCAGATGAAGAAGCTCAATCATTCATGAAAGAGGTTATTGATTACTTTAATACAGAAGTCAAGGATCAGTTTGTAGCTACTACAAAAATTATTGTATAATGATTGTTAAATATTACGGAGTACAAGATAATGTATGTGAGTGGAATTACCTGCAAGGCATTATTAAACATCTCACAGATAAGGTTGACACTCTAACACTTCATATTGTAAGCGTAACACCAGAGTGGGATCGTAGAGATGAAGTTGTACTTAGTGAGACGACCCGTAATGTTATACTTGCTGTGCATGATGAATACATGACTGATTGTATTCTCGATGAATGGAAAAATCGAGATGATGTTGTAGTATTTAAATCATACTTATTACCTAATCAAGTAGAGACTAATGTTTTCCCTCTACCTCTAGGTTATAATAAAAAGCATAGTAAGCTAAAAAATAGACCTATTAAGGAACGACCAGTTGATGTATTTTTCTCTGGTCATATGTCATCTCAAAACCGAGTAGATTACATGACACCGGTAGTTAAGTTCTTTGAACAATTAGCTCCAAGTAAACGTCCTAAACTAGATATTAATATTACAAAAGGATTTAATATGGGGTTTAACCCATCTGAATATTCTGAAAGACTTCATAATTCTAAAATCGTAGTTTGTCCTGCCGGTAATGTTAGTATGGAAACATTTAGACATTATGAAGGGTTAAGAAGTGGTACAGTGGTTGTATCTCCTAGATTACCTCAGAATGAAATCTATAAAGATAATTATATCGTACAAGTAGATGATTGGGGTAAAGAGGTTGGTGGAGTTATTATGGACTTGCTATCTGATCTAGATATGCTACAATTAGTTAAAGATCAGCAAGATAGTGACTACAATACACGTTATAGTGTTAAAGCTGTTGCTGATTATATTTGCTCTAAACTATGAACTTCTTTCAATTACAAAATAAACTATTCTTCTCTGATAAGAGGAAGCAGCCAGATTATATAGACTCAGAAGGTGAGCAAACTTTTGTACCTTTCTTACTTAATAGATGGCTTTCAATGTACAGTAAAGATACTGTATCATTTACAAACAATATCCTTAATAAGTATTGTAGTATATTTGATGATAAACAAAGAATGTTCCGATTCTATTATAATATAATTCCTAGACTTCAATTTAAACGTATTAGTTATATTAAGAAAAAGAAGAGAGAGAAAACAGAAGAGGTTGAACATCTGGAACTTATTGCGAAGAATAAACATATATCTGTAAGAGAGTTAAAGTCTTATATGGAAATGTAAGTTGATTATTTTTAAACACTAGCTAAATATCTATATGCCTGCACATGAAAGTATTGACCGTCTACCTTCTCAGAAACATCTAATTGACCTCTCTACACATAGTGAAGGTGATATTGGTCTTACAGATGATTTTGAATTAAATTTTATCTTTGATGATATTCTACTTGTAGAATATGTTGATGAAAATGATGAGGGGGAAATTCAGCGAAATGGTATTTTTGTACCAACAAATGCTGTAACAAAAGCTTGGCGTAAAGCAAGAGTTATTCTTACAGGTCCAAAAGCTGAGTATACTAAGGTAGGTGATGTTGTTATCTTCCCTAACAATCTAGGAGTTAGTATTTCTAATCTAGATATAAATGGTAAGAAACTTAAAAAAGGTATCTTCTTAAATGAGGATCGCTTGTTTGGTATTTGCACACTTAAGGAGTGATTATTCAAAGGTCATCTTTAGACGTTGCATTACTATCAAATGTTTGCGATGTACGATTTGTACGACGTGATCCACGACAAGGTGACGGTCCTACTAGGCGAATGTTTGCTACTAAGTCATATGATCTTTTAAATTCTGTAAATGGCAGAACAACTCTTAATTATTTCACACCTAAAGGACCAAAAAAGATTAATGAAGCAGCAGACAATCTTCTTGTAGTATGGGATATTCTAATGCAGAATTACCGTACCATTAATTGTAACCAGGTTGATCTTATTGAGAAGATACCAGCAACTGAGGAGTTCTGGACTTACTTTAATGAGAATATTTACCCAATGTCACCAGCTCAAAAGGCTGGTTTTATGAATTCATGAACACTGCACTTGAAAATTTTTCTGAGTATATCAAACCTTACTTGCTTGATATAATTGCTATTAAGACAGATAAGAAAGTTATTCGCAAGGGTAAGCTTAAGATTTTTCAAGTAAAGCAACACTATGCACGTCTTACTTTAGAAGATGGAGAGCGTACACGTATATATGAGATTCCTTATCCTTATGATATTAGTAAAGAAGGTAATGTAACCACGCTTAACTATAAGACAGATATATTCTTAAACATTCAAGATTTAAATTTGCAAGTTAAATTACTTGACTCAACTAAAAAGTCAAAGCTGTATGATGAATTGGTTTACATTTTACCGCTAAGAGAAGTTGATTAATGAAGAGAGTAGACTACAATTAGTTTAGTGATATCTAAACTACTACAAAAATTTCCTGAAGGATATGATCCTAACCCATCTCAAGTTAAGTTACTTAAAAATATTGATGATGCTTTTGAAAACGGACATAAGTTCGTTATATGTAATGCTCCTACTGGTTCAGGCAAGTCATTTATATCAAAGACTGTAGGTAATGCTTCAGATGATTGTAGTAAAGAGTTTAGAGATATAGTTACAAGTTACCTTGCATATAAGCATACCCCTAATGGTTATACGTATGAAGAGGATTGTGAGAATGAGAAGTCATTTGGTACTACAGCTCTCACTATTACAAAAGCTCTGCAAGATCAATACAAGGAATTGTTTGATGATGTGGAGGTACTGAAAGGTAAATCTAACTATCAATGTGCTATCGATGACAGATATCCTGTAGATATTGCACCTTGCCTACATGCACCAAGTATTAAGCGTCAATGTTGGGCTGAATGTAAATGCCCTTATTATGAGCAACGTAATAAAACTCTAGTATCTAAGTTCAATACCTTGAACTATAATATGTTTTTTGCTCTACCTGATCATCTTAAGAAGAGATCGTTTCTTATATGTGATGAAGCTTCTGAGCTTGAAGATCAGCTTGTTAAAGAGTTTACATGTGTTGTAGATTATGTCTTTCTGAGTAGGTTAGATGTTAATATTAAACCATATATGAGTAGTAATTCTGCTGTTAAATGGTTGGGTAGTGTTGCTATTGATATTAGTGATAGGGTAGAAGAGATCAAAGAGATTATTGCTACAAAAAAGAGTAAGAATCAGAAAGCTATTCAAGATCTTGCCTCAATGATGACTCGATTAATGAATATTCATAGTAAGGTTGAGCTCGTTATTGACTCTTGGGATGAGTCAGAATACGTCTTTGAGAAGGATAGGCAGTCAATTACCTTTATGCCTTTGAAAGTTGATCAACTAGCCCATAGATTATTTGAGTTTGCTGATAAAGTCATCCTAATGTCTGCTACTATTATTGATCCAGATAACTTTTGTAAGAGTCTTGGTATTACAGATTATAAATACGTTGAAGCTGAGTCAAGTTTTGATCCTAAGAAGGCTCCTATCATATGTAACCCTAAATATAAGCTTAACTATCATACAATGGATAAGTACTTACCGAGGATTATTAAGCAGATTGGTGAGATATGTGAGCATCACAAGAGCGATAAAGGTATTATTCACTCACAGAACAACTCAATCACCCTTAAGATATCAAATACCTTACATGGTAGTAGATTCTTATATAGAGAACCAGGTGTTAGGAATGAGGAGATTCTAGAAGCTCACATGACAGACCCTGACCCTACTGTTTTAGTATCACCTTCTATGTCATATGGTGTAGATCTAAAGGGAGATCTTGCAAAGTTCCAAATTATTGTTAAAGCTCCCTTCCTACCTACTAAAGATGTTAGGATTGAAAAGATGATGAAGAATGATTTTGATTGGTATCAGAATAAAATGCTAAGTTCCTTAATTCAATCTTGTGGTAGAGGTGTTAGATCAAAGAAAGATGAGTGTATTACATATATTCTTGATGGAACTATTGTAAATGCTATACTAAAATCAAAGCATAAACTACCAAAATACTTCGTAGACCGCTTTGTGTAATTAAATAATAGTAGCTTTGAAGAATTATACCTACAATTTTGAGATTAAAGATCTTCTTACTCAGTTTGTTGCTGCGTTTGATGATACTGTTATTAAGCGTTATGATAAGAATGGTAATGCTAGACAAAATGTAGAGGTTAGATACGTGTTTGCACCTAAGCAGCGTATCATGTATGATATTATTAACAAAGCTCAAAATCTTACCCTACCAGTTGTAGCAATTGATCTTAAATCTGTATCATATGATACAGAAAGAGTTTTTAATAAGCTAAGTAATTTTGAAAATTATAGTAATCCAAATAGCTCTAGTGCTATTAGAACACCTGTACCGGTAAATTTAGAGGTGAGTATGTCTGTACTTTGTAGATATATGCAGGATATGGAACAAATCATTTCTAATTTTGTTCCTTATACTAATCCTTATATAGTATTAGCTTGGAAAGAACCAACATCTATACCAGGGGAAGATGATATTGAAATCAGAACAGAAGTACTATGGAACACTACCGTATCTCTTAACACTCCTACAGAAACAACATATAGCGAAAAGTTTAGAGTTGTTGGTGACACTTCTTTTACAATCAAAGGTTGGTTATTTAGATCAAAGAATGATACAACTAACCCAATATATTTTGTTGAGCAAAACTTTATAAATGTAGATGATAGATTTAACTTTAAGCAACCAGTATCTTCTTTAGATTATGATAATTTCTTCACTGATTTATCAGGTGTGGCTGAAACAGATACTATAGTACTTTCAGGTATACCTGAATTAACAAATATATATTTTACTACATCAGGTTCCAATATTGAAGTTACAGAACCCGTTACATTAGTTAAAAATGTTGCATCTCTCGACTTATATACATACTCTATACTCGGTGGTAATTATGATGAGACAGAATTCGTAATGTTAAGTTCGAATGATAGTACGTTAACAACAGGATTTACATCAGTAAGTACAGCATATACAGGTACAGTAAGTGGATTCTTATTACCAAATAGTAGTTGGAATGTAATCACAGACCAAGTTATGAATGTAACATTCCCTTTCCTCTCCGGCTCAGGTAGAGTCGATTTAATAATTAAAAACCCAGCAGGGTGGAAAACATCAGCAGATATAGATGGCTTCTACTTCAATGCAGAATAAATAATAGTGATGGCAGATAATTCTCCAAACCAAAACAAAGGTTCAAATAACTTCGGTAGAAACCTTGTACAGTATATTCAAAACCGTTTACCATACTCATCGCAAGATGATGATGCTCTAAACGATAAGTATAAATACTTTGCAAAAAATGGTACGCAGAGAGCTGAAGCTTTAGCTAAGACCTCTGTCTCTTCCTCTAATCCATATAACAATATACCTATAGGAGACTTCGGAAAAGATAGTTCTTTTGCTGATGTAATGTATGCTAGTCTTGACACTAATAAAGGTGGAAGATTGAGAGATTACCGTATAATGTCTGCATATTCTGAAGTAGCAGATGCACTTGATGAGATTTGTGATGAGTTTATTAATGTAGATGAAAATGGTAGAGTAGCTACTATCACCTATGAAAATATTGATCTTACTGTAGATGAGAAGAAAGATATTGATGAAGAGTTTTCTAAGTTTATTGACTTCTTCGAGCTTAAGCATAAAGGATGGCAGTACTTTAGGCAACTACTTGTTGAAGGTGAAGTGTTCTTTGAAATGATTCTACATGATGAATATATTAAAGAAGGAGTTCTTGGATTAATTAATATACCTGCTGAGATTGTAGACCCTGTTTATAATAATATTCAGAATATGCTTGTTAAGGGATTCATCTACAAGAAGCCTATCTTTAGCTCAACTCAACCAAACAAAGTTGAAAAGACAGAGATGATTCCAATGGAACAGAATCAATTAGTATATGTTAACTCTGGTGTATATAACGATACAAAAGACTTTGTTATTCCTTTCCTTGAGAATGCTCGTCGTCCTTATCGCCAGCTTTCCCTTATTGAAGATGCTATTGTAATCTACCGTTTGGTAAGAGCTCCAGAACGTCTTGTATTTAACGTTGATGTTGGTAATATGGCTCCACCAAAGGCTGAAGCTTATCTACGCAAGCTTATTCAAAACTACTGGGCTCGTAAAACATTTGATAATGATCAAGATAATGTAGTTAATAAATTTAACCCACAATCAATGCTTGATGCCTTCTGGTTTGCAAAGCGTCAAGGCTCTGAAGGTACTTCTGTTACTCAGCTTCCAGGAGGTGCTAACCTCGGTGAGCTTGCTGACTTAATGTACTTTATTAAGAAGCTATATAGAGCTCTTAAAGTGCCAACCACTCGTATTGATCCAGAAGATCGTACAGTAGATCCATCATCTATCTTACGGGAAGAACTTAAGTTTGCGAAGTTTGTTATTCGTCAGCAACAAAAGTTTGCTGCAGCTATCAAGAAAGGATTCACTACTCACCTTAAACTTCGTGGTTTGTGGGAAGAATATAACTTAGCAGAGCCTAATTTAGATATTATATTCAATGTACCATCTAATTACTTTGAAATGCGTGAGTCTCAGAAGTTAGAACTTAAAGCTACTAACTTCAATAGCCTTGCTTCGAATGAATTTATATCTGTGACTTATGCACAGAAAAAGTATCTTGGTTGGAAAGATCGTGATATTCTTGCTAACAGAGAGTTCCTCCGTAAGGATGCAGAGATGCAATGGGAATTAGGCCAAATTCAAGCATCAGGACCACTATGGAAAGAGCAAATGGCTGCAGCAGTTGGAGGTGCAGAAGCTGCAGTCGGTGGTGAAGGTGGTGGAGTAGGTGATGGTGGAGGAATTCCAGAATTCGGTGGGGGACCAGCTGCTGCTGGTGACGCCACTGAAGCAGATACTAGTGCAGATGTTGAGACAGATACAGCAGGTGCTGATGCAGCTGGTGATATCTAAACTTTACCTTGATGGGTTAAAGCTAAAGTATTGTGCTCTAAAGTGAATATTACCAGCAGATGCAGCAATTGCAGAAACTTGTGCTACGTTAGTTAGACCTCTAAAGGTAAATGACTCACCAGTTGTAAGTAGGAAGCCATTTAAAGTATCTGCGTATTCATTATCATAAACTGTTACATTACCACTAGTACGGTTATAAATAGTTATTTCTGAGCAAGGATGACCACCAGTTAAGACAGAACTTCTTGTTGAAGTTGCTCCAGTAAACCCAGGAACTGCAGCTCCAGTTAACATTGTTAACGAGGTTTCTATACGTTGATTAAAAGACCTGCAAAGATTGAAATTTACATACCCATTCTTAGATTCTGCATTATTAGCCATACAATTATTTAGTCATTGGCATAAATAATTACATGGCTTCCGCATGTGTTATTTCACCTTTATCGGCATTCTTATCAACAAATCTTAATAATAAGATTGATACGTACGATAGACTAGGTGATAGAGTTAAAAGAGCGTTAGGATATCCTCTTGTATCAGTAGAAGTTCATTCAGATCAGATGAATGAAAATATTCAAATCGCTGTAGAATACTTCACTAAATATGCAGGATATACTCGTGAGTATATGATATTTGATTCAGATCTATACGAAACTAACAAAGGTATTCGTCTTGATATGCTTTATACACTTGCTAATTCAGATATGGATACAGCTGCAAAACAGGTAGCAGGTACTAATCCATTAGGACCGAGTACTGAATTTTACGGTGAAACACCGGATATTATTTATGTAGCTCAAACGGATATACTATCATCTGTATTTGCCTCGCAAAGTGCATTGAGTGCAACATTTAACACAGGTATTGAACCTGGTGAGTTGTTTGATCATTCACTAGTTGCAAATATTACTGCAATTGATAACTCATTAGATAATTTATCAGCGTTTAAACCTAATATTAGGAGAACACTAACAAAAGAAGGCTCTGCTTCAGATATAACTCAATATCAAAACGTTTATGATTATGACGTTATGGAATACCGTAAGGTAGTGGATGTTACTGACTTTGAAGAAGGTTCTAACACAGGTATTAATACGTTATTTACATTAGAGCAGACATTAGCTCAACAAACATACTTTTCATATGCAATGGGTAACTATGGATTTGATCTTGTATCATGGTATACAATGAAGGAGTGGATTGATACTCGTGAAAAGGTTCTTGCTTTAAGAAAAGACCTACAATTTGATCCACGTACACAGTACTTAAAGATGTACCCTCAACCCCGTAATGAGCGTTTCTATGGTGTTATTTCTTGTTATGTTGAGCGTCCAATTAGAGATGTTATTAAAGAGCAATGGGTTTATGAGTACGCACTTGCACTAACAATGATTACAGTAGGACGTGTACGTGGTAAGTTTGGAAGTGTAAATCTTCTAGGTGGAGGTGCTCTCAACTACGATTTATTGCAAGAAGGTATGCAAAAGAAAGCAGAACTAGAAACCAAACTACTCGAAGGTGCTTCACCAGGTCTTGGAGACAGTGACCCAGCCCTCTTTATTGTTGGGTAATGAAAAAAAATCCACGTTATCGGCAAGGTATATTTGTACCAAAAAACATCGATAAATTTATCGGTGAACGAGCTGTTTATCGTTCAGGATTAGAATTAAAATTTTTTCGCTTCTGTGATAACAATCCAAAGGTAGTTAGATGGGGTAGTGAAAATGTTATTATACCATATTACAACCCTTTAACTAAACGTAATCATAGATATCACGTAGATAACTATGTTGTTATTAAAGAAGGTAGTGCTATTACTAAATATCTTGTAGAAATAAAACCTTATAAACAAACTTTAAAACCAACTACTAAGTATAAACAGAAAAAACATATTATATACGAGCAAGTTCAATTTGTTAAGAATCAAGCAAAATGGAAGGCTGCAAGAAAATATTGTGAGGGTAGAGGTTATAAATGGTTAATATTAACAGAAAAAGAGCTTTCTTGATCTTTAGGCATAAATAATAGTATATGTCACTTAAACTTAATCTTGTATGTGAGAATCCAGACCTACATGACCAATTCGAGGTCATCGAGGAGGAGACTAATAAGGATTCCCCATCCAACCTTTTCATTAAGGGACCTTATATGATGGCTGAGGGAGTTAATCGTAATAATAGAAGCTACCCTCTACATGAGCTAGAGCGAGAAGTAGCTAATTATAATGAAAATATGGTAAAACCAGGACGTGCAATGGGTGAACTTAATCACCCATCATCAGCTGATGTTGATCTAGAGCGTGCTTGTCATATGGTAACTGAAATGACCCAAGATGGAAATGTATTTTACGGTAAATCTAAAGTACTTACTACACCATGTGGTCAAATTATTCGTGCATTAGTCAATGATGGTGTTAAAGTTGGTATGAGCTCACGTGCTCTTGGTACATTAGAAGAGTCTGGTGATCATAGCACGGTACGTAACATGAAGCTGGTTGCTATCGATGCAGTAGCTGACCCATCATATCCAAAAGCTTTTGTTAATGGTATCCTTGAATCTAAGCAATGGGTACTAGCAGAAGATGGTAAGTATGAGGAGATTTACGACAACTTTGAAAAGGCAGTTGGTAAGCTTCCTAAGAAAGAAGTAGAAAAATATCTACTTGAGAGAATTATGAATTTTATTAATAAAATTTGATTTTAAAATAATCCTAACTAAATATACTAAATGGCCCAAAAAGACACTACTAAATTAAAGATAAGCAAGTTTATCGATGCAATTTCCGATAAAAACTATGCTGTCGCGAATAAATATTTACAATCAGCTGTTAACGATAAGCTTGAAGCAAGAATAAAACAAGCAGCAGAAAAACCACTCTTTTAATTATGAACAAAGATCTATTACCAGAAGAACTTAAGGATGTGCTCACTGAAGACAGTGTAAGCAGCATCGAAACGGCACTCAAAGAGAAAGTAGATCTTTCTGTTGAGGCTGCACTTACTACACAAGATGAACTTTACGCTGAAAAGCTTGAGGAACTTGTTGCACGAATCGACAGTGACCATTCTGCAAAGATGGAACAAGTCGTTGAGTCAGTAGATGAGAATAACGCAAAGAAGCTAGTTGCTGTTGTTAAGAAGTATGAGCGTGAGCTTAATGAAGATGCTTCAGAATTTAAGAATGTACTAGTAGAGTCTATTTCAGATTATATTGAAGAGTATATTGACGAAGCAGTTCCAGTACAAGCAATTCAAGAAGCAACAACCAATAAGACTGCTTTGAGTGTTTTGAATAATCTACGCAATGTACTTGCTGTTGATTCATCACTTATGAATGAGTCAGTTAAAGAAGCTATTGTTGATGGTAAAGATCAAATTACTGAACTACGTAAAGAATTTGATGTTATCAAGCTTGAAAATAAACATCTTAAAGAAGCATATGAAGATGCTGCATCAAGACTTGTTCTTGAGCAGAAACTTTCAGGCTTTAATGATAAGAAAGCTGCTTATCTTAAGAAAGTTTTGAGTGATAAGTCTGCAAAGTTTATCACAGAGAATTTCGAATACACTGCACGTCTCTTTGACAAGAAAGAAAAAGAGCAAATGGCGGTTATTCGTGAAGAAGCTATTAGCCAACGCACCGTGAAGGCTGATGCTCCTAAAATAGTCGTTGAGGAGAAAGTAAAACCTTCTACCCCAGAGAATCCGTATCTTGCGGGTCTGGATAAGATGAAATAATTTTTCACCCTGAACAATGAGACATGAATAGTGTCTGAGTAACTTGGGATTTAGTCCCATGAAAGGTCGAAACAAAACAAAAAATATATTATTATGAACAAACCACAATCATTTATTGATCAGGACCGTGCTGCTACTCTTTTGGAGAAGTGGGCACCAGTCCTTGACTATACATCTGATAGCGTTCGCGCTATTGAAGATGATCATACCCGCCTTAATACCGCGGTACTCTTGGAGAACCAAGAGAAATGGTGTATCGAAGAGAGTAATTCCACCGGTGGTGGATCTCTAGGTGGCGCTGCTCAGGGTGGAGTACAATTCAACCCTAACACTGCCAACGGAGCCAACTCAACCGATTCATATGCCCCGAACGATGCTCGCCTTCCTAAGGTGCTTATCCCAATGATTCGTCGTACATTCCCTGAGCTTATCACTAACGAAATCGTTGGTGTTCAGCCTATGAGTGGACCAGTTGGTCTTGCATTCGCTTTGCGTTATGCTTACCAGAATGAGTACCTCGGTACTGGAATCGATGGAAAAACTACTGCTGGAGCAGGTGGACAAGCTGCTAAGACCCCAGGTCTTTCAGGTGTTGCCGGACTTCCACAGACTGAACTCGGATATCAGCTTCTTGATACCCGCTTCACTGGTGCTAGTTCTCGTGACTTGTCTGGTGTAGGTGGCTACTGGGAATTCGCTGATCAGGACAAAGGTGTTGCTAACATCCTTTCTGCTTTCGAGATCACAGGAAACATTCCACAGGTTGAAGTTAAGTTCGAAAAGACTGCTGTTGAAGCTGGTACACGTCGCCTCGGCGCTCGTTGGTCAGTTGAACTTGAGCAGGACCTTAAGAACATGAACGGAATCGACATTGACGCTGAGATCACTAATGCCATGAGCTACGAGATCCAAGCTGAGATTGACCGTGAGATGCTTATGCGCATGATCCAGTCCGCACTTGGTGCAGGATTTGGACCTGGTTTCTCAGTATGGAGCCCTGCTTCTGCTGATGGTCGCTGGCTCGTTGAGCGTAACCGTGACTTCTACCAGCGCTTGATTATCGAAGCTAACCGCATTGCTGTACGTAACCGTCGTGGTGCTGCTAACTTCGTTGTTGCTACTCCACGTGTATGTGCTATCCTTGAGATGCTCCCTGAATTCCAGTGGGTACCTGTACAGGGTGATGTAAATACACAG
>Ga0209657_1001177_pt1 | contig 16123 bp, 31 predicted proteins | sample SaaInlV_100m_DNA_FD_184650 | JGI IMG/M metagenome (GOLD analysis project Ga0209657, IMG submission 184650) | Marine microbial communities from expanding oxygen minimum zones in the Saanich Inlet - SI037_S3LV_100m_DNA (SPAdes) (version 2) | ecosystem: Environmental > Aquatic > Marine > Intertidal... | reverse complement strand
ACCAGTCTTACGAACTATCGTTCCACTAAGTGCTAGTTTATCACCAATCAAACCTGTATTGTAGTTAACAGTAGTTTTAAGAAAACCACCATCACCACCCTCTTGTTTGAACTTACCACCTTTTGTCATTGCTGCAGGGTCTGTAATGATGTTCATAGTTCCACCAATAGATGGTGTAGCTAAATTAACAGCACTTAAACCACGTTGCATCTGAATGGATTGAGCTGCGTCTGCAACACCATCCCAATTAGACCAATATACCCAGCCATTTTCCATGTCGTTCTGTGGGACTCCATTAATCATTACAGCTACATTACGTTGGTTAAACCCACGAACATTGATACGAGCATCACCCGCACCACCACCTTGTTGAGTTGCATATACACTCGGTGTAGTATTTAAAGCCATTGGAATGTCTTGACTACCAAGACGGATTTCCATATCTTCTTTACTAACCGTTGTGTAAGCAACAGGTGTTTTTTTATCTGCTCTTGAAGCTAGAACTTCTAAAGCTGACATCCCAACTACTGACATTTCAAGGTCAAAGTCGAGTGTTACATCACCACTAACATCAATTAGTTTAGTAGTGGATTTATACCCAATAACTGAAGCTGTAACCGTATGAGAACCTGATTCGATTTTAATCAAATAAACACCAGCTGCATTAGCAGCGGCACCTATATCAGTTCCATCAACAACTACGTTAGCTCCAACTAAGGGTTCACCTTTCTCCGATTTAACTGTACCAGCAATACTTTGTCCGTAGACAAACATCGGTAGTAACATTGTTAACATCATTGAAATTAGATTCCGTTTATTCATAAACGTTCTCCTCGTTGTTTTTAGTTAAGACGCATTTTTCTACAGGTGCGTCAACTGCCTGTGATATGTGAAATATTATTTACCAGCTCTACCACCCTTACCTATATCTTTATTTAAAACTTTTTCTTCTAATTCTTCTATCACTCCCGGGTCTGGAATTGGTTTGACTTTTGGAGTAACAGCTTTTTTAATTACCGTAACTGGTTTTTTCACATTTATTTTTTTTTGTTTTAATTCCTTAGACATACCTTCTATCCAATTCATAGGTTTTTTTTCTTTTATTTTTATATCGTCATCTTCGAGAACTCTATTATATGCTATAATTAAACTAACAGCCATTGGGTCAAACACAAAGATAAGAATAAAGATAAAGAATTTAACTACAGTATCTATATCTGTTTTAAAAACTCTGGCTAAGTAAATCGCTGGACCTACATCAACTCCAGTTTCTATTAACCCTACTTTTAAATCACCAATCTCTTGTTTGATATTTAATATAACATCATTTAATTCCAATACTTTTGGATTATAATCTTCACGTAGTTTTCTTTTTGCCGTGATATAGTTATCAGGTAATGATGATAGTGACTGTTCTAATTCTTCTTTAAGATATATTTTATCTTCTTCTAATTGTACTAACCTATCTTCTTTATACAGTAGTGTAGTAGATTGTTTTTCAAATTGTATCGTTGCTCCTTGATACGCATTTGAGAGATAACCGAATATTCCAGCTGATGTTATCAATACTAAAGTAATAACACCGACTGTCATATAAATTTTTAACCAATTATGTATTTTATTCCAATAACGGTATAAGAAAGAAGCTCCGATTATCTTACCAAACTCTAATGAACCCGCCATTATAATTACAGATAGAGCTGCTCCAGCAAATAGTTTAGATAAACCAAATACTGAAAAGAATGCAGCACTTCCTGCGATGAGAAGAGCTGATAATCCTACATAGTGTTTAAAATGTTTACTACGTTCCATATCAATAAATATAATATATATTACTTAAACTGTACATCTATGTGACCATATCATCAAACTCTACATCAATAATTTTCATACATATATAAAATTCATCACCGTTCCGTAGAACGGTATCAGCTAAACTATACCAACTTTTTAATTCATCAGTAGATTTATCTGTAACCTTATGAGCCGATACCCTTCCACGAACAGCATACATATCATCTTTTATATGGATGAATTGCAAAGATTATCCAATCTTTACAGTATGTTTTTTCGGTTTTTCTGGCTCGATTTTAGGAACATCAACAGATAAAATTCCATCTTTGAAATTTGCGTTAATGTTCTCTCCATCTAATAATTCACCTAATTCAAATGAACGTTTGAATGATGATTGTTTTAACTCGCGTCTGATAACCTTAGCACCATCATCTTCAAAGGCACTATGTTTATCTCCAGCTATAGTTAAGATACCATCCTCAACTTCTACTTGAAGTTGTTTCTTATCCAAACCAGGAATCTCAGCAATAATACCAACTCTGTCATCGTATTCGTATACGTTAACTTTTGGATACGCTGAACCCTGATAAGGTTTAACTCCAACTTGTTTTACCATATCTGGAAATTGTGTTTCCACGAGTTGGTCAAACATTTTATCGAAAGGTGTTAGAAATTCATCCCTATTGAAAAAGGGGATATTTGTACGGAATGCAACTTTAGTCATTTTATTTCTCCTATTTAGTTACGTTAGTCAACTATGAATATCAACTTCTTTTGAACCTTGATATTCGGTTTATGTTTCGACCTCAGTTGAGCGTCGAATTATTTTCAATAATAAGTATAAGAGACCCGCACTTTTATGTTTGGTAATATAGTGGAAACTAAAAGTTTAAGTCTCTTATTAAAATTTTTATGTAATATAACATACACACTATAAATATAATAAGATTATCTAAAATACAATTTATTTTACCTTTTTAATTTCTACGTGTTGCTCTACGTCCACCTGAACTCGATGAACTTGATGATGAAGAACCTGTAGAAGTACTTGTTGAAGAACTTCTATCGCTTGATACGTTAGAACTATTAGTTTGGCCACCATCGTTATTACTTGATTCAGTAGCGTTAGTTCTTGTTCTTGTAATAGTTAAATTTGTTCCAGGTGAATTCCCATCTCTTACCCAAGTTCTTGGTGTCTTTTCAGCCACCCACGGGACATACATTGTATATCCACCTAAAGTATAACTATTATTATAGTATCCACCATTATAATTGTAATATGGATTATAATAATTGTATCCGTTACCATATCCTGAAAACCCACTAAACCTATTATACATTGTTAGATATGCCATACCTAATGATTGTCCTGCTCCATCTTGAGCATATATCCCAACTGACTTCATTGGCCCTGCTACTGAATACGAATAGAATTGTTCTACCTCTTCATCCAGTTCTGGTGATGGATAAAACATAGAGAGTTGTGTATAGCATCCCGATAGAGTCAAGCTCCCAAGAAATAATACACAACTCAGTAATATGTTTTTAAGTTTCATTAGTTTTTCCTCTGATTATTAAAAGTATCTTGTTGTGGTGTATCTTGTAATGGCCAAGGCTCTTGTATATTAATTTCTTGTTCTATATTTGAGAGGTCAGCCTTAGTAGCTGGTTTCCCATCAGTTAGTTCTACAACTATAAGTGCTGACAAGAATCCTAAAAAAAAGTATGCGATTGACATATGTGTAATCATTTATTTTTTATCGCCCAATCTTATTTCTCTAACTGCCTTTATAGCTTTCCTTAACAGTTGTCTTGTTTCCTTGACAAGTTCTTTGAACCCATCTTTTACACCATCTTGTTTCATTTGACGTAGAACAGCCAAGTTAAGTACTGCTGTATCCAAGTATCCTTGTACTTCTTCGTTTGGATGATTAGTTAAATATCTATCCAATCTATGAATCACTTTACGAAAACTTGGTTTTCTACCTTTACCTTTTTTACCCTTACCTTTTTTATCATCATCACCTTTAGATAAAGTTATTGGTACATCATTATCATTAACCTCATTCAACATCATTTCAATTTCTTCAATCTCATTTGGTTGTTGAGGTTCAGTAGGCATATTACAACCTACTGTAATAAAAGCACTTAGTGTTAATATTGTAATTAATTTTCTCATTTTCTATCTCCCATTGGCGGTTTTTTATCCCAACCACCTTTATGACTTCTTTCACCTCGGGTGTATCCTATGTAATACGCTACTCCACCAATGACAACTACACGAACCGCTGAGCGCCAGAATCTTTTCTTCTGCATCTTTTTACGTTTAGCCATAGCCATTCGTCTATTCATATCACCACGTTTCATACCACCACGTTTCATATCACCATTTTTATTATGGTCTCTTTGATGAGCTGATTTGGATTTACTCCACTCTGCATCTTGTATAGTTCTAACTACTTTTTTACCAACTGATTCTTTAGCTTCAGCTTCTTGTGCCATTAATGGTAAAGATAAAGCTAATATCATAAGTATTTTTTTCATATCCATTCTCCTGTGTCTATTATAAAATCAAAGGTAAACACTCCTATTAAATAAATAGTATTAAAGATACGTTCATTACGTATTTTCTTGCGATTTATTTCTTTATGTAGGTTTTCTATAAATTTTTGTGTGTTTATCATACTATATTAGACTCACTTAATTAACAAAAGTTAAAAAATATTTATTATATCACCGATTTGATTAATAAGTAAAGTTACTGTAACTCCTAATGTAGCTCCATAACCGAAATACAACCATTTGTTTTCATACCAACTTGGCTTAACTAACTTAACTTTTTTCTCTGTAAGATTAAGTTGTTCGTTAGTTAGTTTAAGTTCTTCATTAGTCAACTCAAGTTCTTCTTCGAGTGTAGTAACTAACATAGTTTTTAAACTATCTTCGAAAGCTAATGAATCTACCATATTTTCTAAATAGATAAAATCATTCTCAAGGTTAACTATCTCTGCATCAGTAAATGTAGTTTGCGATAAACCTATTGATAACAATAATAGTATTATAAATTTTTTCATAATAATTTATCCAATTCAACCCACGCTCTCATAGCAAATGCAAATTTCATTAACACATATAGTAAGATACTACCAGCAAATAATGTTAACGCAGTTTCTATTATATTAAATATATTTATTACTGTTTCATATTTCATTATAAATCACTCCATTCATCTCCGTAAAATAACCAGTACAGTAGACCACTCATCAATATGATAGCCGCTCCAAATAAATAAAGAGGATTCATTATCTTTTAGCTCTACGTTTTAATGAAGCTCTTGCTTTTTTAGCAGAAGTTATACTTGGCTTCTTTGTAGGTTTTTTCTTCTGAGCTTTTTTAATTGCAGCTTTCTTTTTCTGAACTGTAACTTTTTTCTCTTGAACTACAGCCTTTGCTTTTTTAACTTGTTTAACTTGCTTATCAATCTTCTTGACAGCAGCTTTTTTCTTAGCTGTGGCTTTGGCGCTTAAACCTAAGATACCTAAAATCATTCCAATGATTTTCATCAGACCTTTCATATCTAATCTCCTTATAGTTGTTTTAAATATTTAGTTTCTACAAACCAAATTTTACCTGTTAAATCTTTTACTTGTATATTTTTGTTTCCTATAAAAGTTTTGGATTTTTCATCTATCATCACAACATCGTTTTTGTGTAGCATACCATTAACAGTTGGATAATCTTTTAAGATTTTAAATTTAACGTTTACTGCCACCTTGACCTCTGTTCTTTTTTACATAATGTTTTGTTGAACCGATATTACCAAACTTAGTTCCTCTCCCAGAACCCTGTCTTGTTTTCTTCTTAGTTCTTTTCCTATGTTCATTTCCAAGTAATGATGACATATATCTATACCCTTAAACCTAATTGGTTTCCTACTAATAACATCTTCTCATTTATCTTAGTCCATTTACCAATTTCAAGATTGTTAATTATACTCTTAGCTTCAGTAGAAGTTATCTTACGATTATAAATAGTATCATCGTAAGTATATGTGGTATTATCTGTTATAGATAATCTTTCAATTACACTTCTAACTACTTGATAGTCTTGATAACTATAATAATTACCTCTTAATTTATGTCCGGCCTTATCTGATAAGACAAGATATCTGGAGTATTCACTCCATCGTGTTTGTTCCATTTCAATCTCCTTAATATTAAAATCGGACTAGGTAGAAAGGAAAAAACCTAGCCCGATTCGTGTGATGAGAAAAATCTATTTCTTCATTTCATTTACTAATTTGTTTAGACGGTTTGTCATTTTACTAACATCGTGTCCAGCCTTCATTCGATTATTGATAGCTTTCTGATATGAATCAAATATGATTTGATTCGCCTTACTTCTACCAACTGTTTTTGTTTTGCTCATATTAATTAAGCTCCTATGTTATTTGATTCAATTTCTTCTTCATTAAACAAGTCATCAGAAGACCCATCAGAAACATACTTCTGAACTAACTGTTTTATAAAAGTTCTTTCACTATCTACACCACCGTCATCAGAGTACTGAGGATAAATAGTTACTTCAGCTGCTTCATCTAATGCAAAACCATCATAGAGTAATCCACTCAATTCAACAGAAGTTCTCGTTGAAATACCAGTAGAAATTTTACCAGCATCTGATTTTGATTCTGTTCTCGTTAAGTGAGAAATCTCAGCAACAGATTTAAGAAGTTCTGAATCTACGTGAGGAAACATATAAGATAATAATCCGTGTTCCTCTTCATCATTCAAAACATCCATCTCAACAATAATGAATCTATCCATAAGAGCTTTATCCATAACTCTTGTAGAAGTATATTCATTACCAATGTTAGCCGTAGCTACAAAAGTAACTCCCTCAGCAACGTTAACTGTTTCAGCTCCGTCAGCCTCATCTAACCGAAGATATCTTTGTCCTGAATCAAGAACCGTCATTAAGATATTCCAAGCATCTGGATGAGCTCTTGATAATTCATCAAGAAGAATCACAGCGTTTGGAGTTTGAATAGCCGTTACAAAAAGTGAAGCTGAAAAGTAAGTACCCTTCTCTTTATCAAAGTGAGTATTACCAATCAATGAAGACCTTGGGTCCTGAGTAGCTCCTAAATTAAAATAGAAGTCAGGTCTGTCAAGTGAGTTAACAAGTGACTTAGCAGCCATTGTTTTACCACACCCAGCAGGTCCAGTCATTAAAATATTTTTACCACGAACAGCAGAACGAACTAAGTATTTCCACTTTAGTTCTTTCATAACTAAACCCTTAGGTTTCAGTTTATAAGAGTCGTGAATGAAGTTAAGAACTTCAGTATGGTCAGAAGGTATCTCAATTGAAGATACGTCAAACTCAGGAACTGAAGAAGCTTCAAATTCACTCATTGGAACTTTCCACCAATAAGTTTTACCCGTTTTACCTTCCCGTTTCTCAAGAGCCATTCCAGCCTTAAAAGCTTTCTTTCGAGTACCAGTACTAATTTTTGAAGTGAATTTCTCACCGTCACTATCAAAGGCGTTGTACCTATTACCCGTTTTTTCGATTTTTACAATTACATTATTCATTTACTATTTCCTTTTTTTCTAATTTGAAATTTATCTCTCATTTCTTATACCTAAATATACGAACAAATACGCGTAACCGCCAAGCGTTTTCTGCAACTATCTGCAAGTTTTTTTATACCAATGTATAGTACCATTAAACGTTTCATACGCTTCATAACCACACTTTGTAGTAAAAATACATTTCCAACTATATTCTTCTCTTGTATTAGTTGGTTTCATCTTATAACCACACATACAAGTTGGACAATATTTGTACCATTTACTAAGAACCCACTTTATCAATTAATTCTTCTCTAAGAATTTTTTGTTCATTGTTTTTGAAACTGCCATAACTGAAGTTACATCTATAAATTGAGAATCTTTACCATACATTGTTCTGAAATCTACCATAGTTTCTTCACGACTATATTCTGAATCACCGATAAAATAACTAAGAACTTTGATTCCTCTTGTTCTCATCTCATTAACCATTTTCTTAGTGTGATTAAGAGCTCCAGATTGATAGTAACTCATATCACCACTACTAAACATTGGCATCCCATCTGAAAAGTTCAGGAAGTAAGAGTCTCTATCAGTTGTAGTAGGGATAATCTCTTTCATAATAGCTTCAAAACATAATCCTTCGGGAGTAGTTCCACTAACTCTAATGTGACTAAACATATTTTTTACTTTAGTAAACTTGTCAACTCTCGAATCGTAAGCTATCAAGATAAGAGGAACAGTTCTTGAACTTCTACTTCCGTAACCACCGACTTCGTGAGTACTTCTGATTGAAACAACTACATCAACATTCTGAATCATTGAAGCAGCCTTACAAATTGCGACTACTGAAGTCATTGTGTTAGTCCATTTATCTCCACCCATAGAACCACTGGCGTCAACTGAAATGTGAAGTATTGCGTCTGAATAAGATTCTGTAAAAGTAGTATTGAAAACTCTCTCATTTCCAAAACCTAATTCAGCGATTAATCTTTTATCAATCTTACCACTATCAAGTCTTGTCCACTTAGTATCTCTTGACTCTCCTCTAACTTGAAGTTTTCTACCTAAAACAGTTCCAAGTCTAATACCCTCTTCTACAAAACCTGTTCTATCAGTATCTTCACCATAATAACGATAACCATATTTCTCTTTTGATAAAATATTTAACCCACCTTCATGCCTACCACCTGTTTCAATCAAAGCCTTAGTAAGTTTTCTAACTACTAAACAATCTGTACCTTTGTTACTATAACCAACATCAGTACCAACTTTCTCATAAGTCATACCTGACTCTTCAATGGTCTTCAACTCACGAGAATCTTTTTTAGTAACTTTCTTTTTAGTGATATCACCATTCATAAATTTTTTCTGTTTATCAATAGCGTTCTCTAATTGTTTTTTCTGTCTAGCAGTAAGTTCAACTTCACTACCATTTGAATGTCCTCTCTTGACATCACCTTTTGACATAGCTTCTTTCAATCCCTCAAACTCTTCATCAGAAAGTGTTTTTGATTCACCATTACCACCCTCAGAAGAATCACCTTCACCGTTAGACTCGCCGTTAGGTTTAGTAGTTACTTCACCAGTATCTTCATCAGTTTCTTCAATACCATCTTTTAAGTTATCAAGTATAGTACTGTAAATAACAAGAGCAACATTGAAAGCTAATTCAGTATTTCCTATAACACCAATATTCTTAACATCTAAATCTTTCCAAATCTGTCTAAGACCATTAAGAGCATCTAAGTTAGTATTCTTATTAGTAAGATTGATAATCCTAAACATATAAGATTCCATATTCTCATCAGTATACTCTTTAGAAGTTAGAGCTTTATCAACAATCTTTGAGTAGAAATACTTCTCATACATTGAGTGATAATAACCTTTGTAACCAGGTGAAGTAGAGAAAACATAATTATCAATTCTCTTATCTTCAACATAGTTAAGTAAATTTTTAACGTGACCTAAAACTTCTGCTCTACCATAACCTTTTTTCTCACCTCTATCAAAATATTCTTGAGGAACATTATACTCAAGATTTTTTAAGAAATCAAAATCTGATAACTTGATATGTGAACCCTCGTGAAGAGCTAAACCAACTGATGGGTCAAACAACTTGTCATCCATCTTAGCACCGATAGTAACTGTTTTACCATCAGTAAAAGATTCATCATTACTATTGAAATTAACTTTGATATCTGATTCACCAGTTACAATAGTTACGAAGTTTGATATCGCTCTCCTGTAACCAGCTAAAGCAACTAAGTCAACTTTAGGTTTTCCTACTACTTCATCTCCGTCATCAAATATAGAAGTTTTACGACTATCCCAATCATCATTCATCCAGAAAGAAGAATAATTATTAGTCTTATTAGCCGTGTATTTTTCACGAAGTTTCATAGGATTAAAGTGTTTAAATTTCGAATCGTTCATTTTTTCTCTCTTATTCATATCTGAATATACGAATAAAATGGCATTACTGCCAAGCGTTTTCTGCAATTATTTGCAAATTATTTTTCAATCCTATCAACTACTAGTGGTAAGTCTACTATGCCTTCATAGTGTTTCATTGATATCTTTTCTTCTATAGTATGTTTACCACGTGCCACACCTGTAGTATCATCTTCATCTTGTTTTTGATGTTCACTTTTTAACATCCTACATTCAAAATGTTGATATAAATTATTTGGGATATACTCATTTACTATATAATCTAAATCCCAATTACAATTTAAGTATTTAGAAAATGTTTCTACACCAACTTCAGTAACACCGAATATATGGTCATACGTTAAATTTTTACCAATCTTTTTTTGAATCTTCAACATATAAGCATTTTCACTATAAATTTGAAATCCTAGTTTACTTGAAGTAAAGTTATAAAGAGGTAGATTATAGCCTATACCTAATCGAGTGTAACTTCTAAACTTACTTGTCTCGTCTACTAAATTACCAGTACCATAATACCACTCTGTTTGTGGTAGTTTACTAAGTGCATATAAGTATTCAGTCTTCAAACCTAATAGCCTAGCCTCAACAGTTGGGATAGTCATATCACTATAACTATCCCAATAAGTGTTCAAACATTTATTTACGTAATCTGCATCATTTAGATTAACAGCAAATTTTTCAGGTAGTAAAATCATTATAACACCTTCCTATCATAATGTTCTCTAGCACGTAACACAAATTCATTAATAAAGATTTTAAACATAACAGTACCACCTGGAAAACCTTCTCTTGGTGGGTCACAATTATCTAATCTATCACCTAGGAATTCTAAATACTTTTTAAATTCAAAGTAATGTTCATCTTCATACAAATCACTATTGATTGTAAAACATTGTTTCAAAGAATTTTTAATAGGTTTACCATTACTATCAAAATTCATACCTTCAAACTTACCAGTCATTGCCGCGTTTCTAAAATGTTTAGCTAACATAGTTAAAAAAGGAGCTTTACAATATTGAGTACCAAAAGTAGTTCTTAACATAAGTATAACTTTTAATATGTCATCTGAGTATCTTTTGAATCTCATATCAAAATTAATTTTAGCTGTTCTTTTTTCTTTATTAGTTAATTCGTGAATAGTAGCACCTAGTACAACTTTATTTGTTATCTTATTATTGTGATAAGTTTTCATAGTGCTAGCAAGATATGACCATATCTCTTTTTGTTCAGTATTTGTTATTGCACGTGAACCAGTTGATATAAAGTCATAATCTGTCCATTGTAGTTGACCAGTATTTAACTTGACTAGAGTTTCCCATAACTTTTCAATAATATCCTCATTGATTGTATTGACATCATCTGGTATAACTAAGTGTGTAACATCACCGACAGGTACTTTACCTTCGAGTTCTTTATCATTTCTATTTAGCACAAAACCTTGCTTTACTAAATCTTTTAATACTAAAACTCTACCGTTAACATCCACAGCTAACCAGTCATCTTTCTTATATTTCGTACCATATAATGTAACATTAATAGGTAGTTGAACTGCAACTATAGTTGCTATAAAACCATTTGATAATATCGAATCAACTAATTCATCAAACGCTTTACGAACTTTAGGGACATCTAAATCCCAACGTGTGACATCTTCATCACCACCATTCAGACCTACTGGTTCGTGTATGTCAGTTAATTTGACGTATGTTAGTTTTGCTGTTCGTATATTCTTTGTAGCGATAGCTACTTTTTTTGAAATTGCCATTTTAGGCTCCTTTGTTATTGTGATATAGCTTTTACTATATCATCGTTGTTAGTATGTGACTACAACCGACATCACTACTGTGTGTATTTTGTAGTCATTTATATTAAGTATCAACTTAATTCTTTAAATTAAATTTTTTTTTCTAGTCGATTTTCATAGCGAACTTTCTCAATCGAGAAGGCATCATTTCTAATCCATTAAGTTCATTGATTATCTTTGACTTATCACTAATACTTATTTTATCTTCACTATATAATTCTTTTAAATAATTTATTGTTTGTTGATAACCGTTGTCTTTATAATACAATACACTCTTATTATATATTGTGTTGTAATCCATATGTTTAATTGTACATACTTCTTTTATAACTTTACGTTCAGGTTTAGGATTGTATAAATCGTGATAGTATCGTTCTAACCATCTATCCCAATCACCTGAAGATTTACCTACACGAGCTTTACCAGTACTTCGTCTATCTAAACGTTTTAAGTTATTTGATGTTGTCTTTGATATAGGTTGTACATAACCACCTGTCTTGTGAGGATAAACTGTATGAGCAGAATAGTGTTCTACTTCACTACAATCTAAACATTCTGTATAACCAAGATAAGCTCTGTGATTATCTAATTTAGTATCACACTTTTTACAGTTATTCAAATTACCCACTTACCTTGACGGATAAGTTCCATAGCTTTTTTCTGAGCAGAACCGAACATACCTTTTTCATTATGACCTTCACCACGTTTCAATCTATTACTATGCATTTGACTAGGGCTTTCAGGTCGTTGAAAATTGATAGGGTGTCGTTTAGACCTACGAGTAACCATCTCAATTATCAATTCGTTTTCGCGTTCGGAAAACTTAGGTGGAACTAACTCACCACGAGGGCCTTTACGAACTAACGGTAAAGACATTTTTCGTTTGATTTCACGAACTTCGTTTATTAACTTCTTATTCATACTATGAATATACAACATAATGGTAATATAAGTCAAGCTTTTTCTTGCGTGTTTGATATTTATCTACGATAAAAGGTAAAGGAAACTAAATAGCGTCAATTCAAATCAGGTTTTAACTCGTATTCATCTAATATTCTAAACGTTAATATCCACTTCATATCACTATCTTCATCCCATTCTTCATAAGATTCTAAAATGCAATTGTCAGTAGTCATCTTTTGTATTACGTGTTCTTGTTGATATTCGTTATTACATATAACTACTATCAAATCACCTTCTGATTTTACATATATTTGATTATCAGCATAATTGTATACTGTGTTATCTTTTAATTTCACTTAAAACTTTATCTTTAAATACTTCTATTCCATCAGCTAAGTTAGCTTCCCAATCCTCGTGTGCCTGTTCATCTGCTCCATCAGTAATATATTTAAATGAAACAAATGGAACATCTCTAAGATAGCAAACCTTTGCTAATGCATATGCTTCCATATCTACAACTTCACCATAGTAATTAGTTTTATCTTCTACAAAGTTATCACCACTACCACAAGTTGCTCTTCTACCAATAGTATTATATTTAGTAATGCCAAAGTCTAACATCAATGGTGGGTCTAACTCAAATGGTGTTTCACCTCTCATAAATCCAAGACCTGTAACATCCATATCTCGTTGTATGAACTTAGTACAATCTACTAATGTTTTCTTTTTAATCTTACGAGAACCTGCTGTTCCATAATTGATTACTAAGTCATATGGTATATGTGAACCAATCTTTCCGAAGTGTGTTGTTAATTCATAGGTTGCATTAACTTTACCTACACCGGTATATAGAACATCATAATCATCTAATTGATTTTGTGTTTCTATCGCAAGTGCACATACTATTAATACTCGTGTATCTTTTTGTTTAGGTTGTCCGTACTGACTCATACTCTATTAAACTTTCTATATTTAAATTAAAACTTTCTACTCTGGGTATATATTTCAAATCAATTAAAACTAAATTATTTATCACTTCATAACCTGCTAACTTAGCTATATCGTTTACAACTTGTAATGTTCCACCTGTCGCTAACACATCATCAACTACTACAGCAGTCCCTGAACCTTCTTTAATCTCTATCCACTCTGTACCATATTCTAACTGATATCTTTTTCGTATAACAGGAGGTGGTAACTTACCAGCCTTTCTACACATCACAACTCCACCACCAAACGTAAAGGATAATACAGATGCAAATAGAAATCCTCTAGCATCAACTGCAATCCAATAATCTGGATAACGTGTAACATAAGGTGGTTCAGTTGGTTTGATTCCTACTAATTCACCCATCTTATATATTACTTCTCTAAATACTTTACGGTTTGCAAGTAACGGAGATATATCTTTAAATGATACACCATCAATTGGAAAGTCAAGTACTTCTGTTATGTAATCTTTATAATTATAATTCATTTCACAACATTCGTCATCTGTATCAGAACTATACAGAATGCTAGTAACAAACAAATAAAAGTTTTTAGTGAAGGTATCTCATCCATTAACATCCACGTTAATATACCAAACGTAACTGTTCCGATTCCAAAACCTAACAATCGTATATTCCAAAGCATACCAAAGTGTTCATAACTCAATCTTGCTGAGTGCCAATATGCTATAGATAGAAATCCACCTATCAATATTATAAATGCGTATGATTTAAAAAATGAGTTGTCAGACCAATAATGTCCTTGAAATTGAAACCAACTACCTATATTTGCTATTACTGATAATAACAAAGCCCAATGTAACTTATTCATTATTTACCTTTATGTGATACTATTCCTGTGTTTGCTATTAGTTGTTCAAACGTATACGATTCCAAATCTTCCATATGTTCAATTGGTTTTAACGCTTCAAAGAAATCTAAAATCCATTCATAGTTTCCATCATTGAAAGCTATAAGTATATCTAATATATCTTGTTCGTATATAACGTATTTACTATTTGGAAAATTTACTTTCATCTATACTAATTTACCTAATACTTGGTGTTTTGAAACAGAGCCTATAAATCTATCTACTTCTATTCCGTTCTCTTCTATAACAGTAGTTGGTACGGAACGAACATTATATTTAGCTGTTAAATCTTGTTGTTGGTCTATATCAATAAATTGTACCGAATGACCTTCACCCGCTACCTCATTCATAATTGGTTTAAAAGTTTTACACGGCCCACACCAAGTTGCTGAAAAATATTTTATTGTTTTCATTATACTATACTCCTACTTTAAGTATTTACTTAATTTTGAATTTTTAATTTTATCAATTACTTTATTTACTTCATTTAATTTTATATGTAATCCAGTTAATTGAGTATTAAGGTCTTCAATATATTGTTTTTGCTTATCTACATTTTCACCAAGAAGTGTTTTAATCGAATTAAGATTACGTTCATCAACAACATCTTGAGTTATATTATATTCTCTAACAGTATTGATTGACAATAATAGTTCTGAATATAATGAATCTATTTTACCACCTGCATTCTCTTGACTATCCTGCATCATCTTTGTTAGAGATTCATCTGCTAATTGACCACTCTCTATTAGTGTATGTAGAAAATCAATATCATCTAATATCTTATTTAACTCATTAATACGTTTTCTAATAATTTTTGGGTCTGATACTTTCTCAAACGCATAAACCTTTTCTGCTATTGTTTGATAATTGGAATCCCATTTTGAAACTTGTTCTTCAAATTCAATAACTGAATAATAAAGTCCAGCACCAAAACATCCAGCGCCAATCAATGTTAACAGTATCGTTGTCATTACTTTATTCATTAGTTTAATCTCCCTGTGATATTTGTGTTGGGTAGAAGATTACCATTTTCGTCAAACGGATATCTGAACTTACCATTGTTCTCTTCCATATCTTCGGCTCTCCACGTTTCTATCATTAACTGTTTAAGCTCTTCTATTTGTTTTGATTGTTTGTTTAGTAGTTCAAGCAATTTTACTTGACCCCTAACCAGCTTTTGTATACTCATAATTATCTCCTTATATTAATATCTATTATAACTTATACTTCTTCTCCGTATAATGAAAATTTCTTTATCGGTTGTGGTTTATCTACACCGTCTTCGATATAAACCTTACCTGCTTTAGCATCAACATAAAACTGTGTTGCTTTATGTAATACAAATATCTGATTCAAACAATCAGTAAGACTACCGTATACTATATCACTTTCACTTTCTAATAAAATCCATCTATCACCTGGTGGTGTTCTTTCTGCAACTAATTCTTTCATTTCATTCTCCTTTAACTGGACTTTAAACTGTGTATATCTTCTATCTTATAAATATCATTATTTATCGAAGTGAATAATTCTGGTAGATTATCCCATTGTCCTTTAGGTATCTTACCGTGAGAGGTCATATGAACAGTACCAAGTATTCTTTCAGGTGGCGAACCTTCTAAATCACAATAATCCCATTGTATCCATTCTTCTTTACCGTACAGTTGTACAAATGGTTTACTTCTATTCATACTATAAAATTGTCCTAATGAAAATTTCATTTATGTAT
>Ga0209657_1001176_pt1 | contig 16125 bp, 17 predicted proteins | sample SaaInlV_100m_DNA_FD_184650 | JGI IMG/M metagenome (GOLD analysis project Ga0209657, IMG submission 184650) | Marine microbial communities from expanding oxygen minimum zones in the Saanich Inlet - SI037_S3LV_100m_DNA (SPAdes) (version 2) | ecosystem: Environmental > Aquatic > Marine > Intertidal... | reverse complement strand
CAAGGGACTCTTATCATTCAATTTTTGATAAACTTTTAAAATTACCGGAAGATACACTTCTTTATCCAGGTCATGATTACAATGGTAAAAAAGTAAGCACAATTGGTAATGAAAAAAAGTTTAATCCAAGATTACAAGTTAAGAACGTTGATGAATATATTGAAATTATGTCAAACCTAAATCTAACCAAACCAGATATGATGGATAGTAATGTTAATAGAAATATTCTTCTAGGTATTAATTAAATATAACAAAAATTAAAAACCAGTAAGAAATTAATCCAGAAAAAATTGTTGCTAAAACATTTTTACTTACAAGTCCAATTGTAATTGCAATAATTGATGCAAAAATTTTTGGATTATTTTCTATTAAAATATCTCCAGTTGCATCCAAAAAAATAGCTGGAAAAATAATTGCTGGAAAAATTGCTGATGGCACATACGATAAAACTTCACGAATTCTATCTGTAAACATTTCTTTTTTGAGTATTGCGATCATTAAATACCTTGAAAAGAAAGTGATTAAACCACAGTAAATTATTAAAGACCACTCAACCATTATTTGATCCTTTAAGTTTTGTTAGAATTGTTGCAATTATCAAACCACTTATTGCTGCGACTATTACATAAGCTTTAAAAGGTATAATTTCATAACCAAGTGTTGCAATCAGACCAGAAATAATAATCACGATTACATTTATCAATTTTCTTAAATCATCAACTATGAGAGCTAAAAATGTTAAAGGGACTGCAAAACTTAATCCAAGTTTTTCAGGTATTATTGAACCCAAAAATATTCCGATAATTGTAGTTATTTGCCAAATTACCCAACATGTTGCCCCCGCACCAAATGAGTGAAATGCTTTATCTTTGTCTGTGCTTTTTTTTAAATAAGAATTTGTTACTGCAAACGCTTGGTCGACTAAAAAATATGAAATTATTATTTTCCAAGTCATTTTAAAACCCGACATGTGCTCTGACAAAACAGCTCCATATAGTAAATGTCTTGAATTTACTGCCCCAACAGAACTTAGTATTATTAATGAAGAGGCACCTGCTGAAAAAAGCTGTAAAAAAATTATTTGTGATGCACCACCAAAAATTATAATCGACATAGCGATTATTGTTATGGGCGATAAACCAAGATCTATAGCCAAAACTCCAAATATTATTCCAAATGGTACAACAGGTATCATTAATGGACTTACGTCTGCCACACCTTTAAAGAAAATTTTAGATCTATTGCTCATTTAATTAACGATATGTATTAAAAACAAACAATATGATCAATATTTATTGGTCTTTTGATACCAAATTTTTCATCAATTTCATGTTGATGCATATGATGGGAATGAACAAAGACTGGGATAAGCAAATCACTATTAGTTTTTAATGTATAAATAAAGTTAGTGCCGCGAAATTTTCTATCTACAACCTCTAGCTTTAAATTACTTTGATCATCATGCTCAAGATCTTCTGGCTGTAATAATAATTGAACATCTGATCCCTTTGGGTAACGTTTTGTAAAATTTCCATTAATAGTTCCTAGATCATCACTTTCTAAACTATTTTCACCTGTTACTTTTGCAGGGATTAAAATTCCTCTATTCAAAAAATTAACAACTTCTACAGAATTTGGAAAATGGTAAACATTATAAGGATCATCATATTGTTTGAGTTGACTGTCTAAAATTATTCCACATTTACTTCCAAGATAAAATGCTTCGTAAGAGTCGTGGGTTACTATTATTGTTGTGATCTTCAAATCAGTTAAAACTTGTTTTAATTTAACTTGAATCTCTTCTTTAAAACTTTGATCAACATTTGATAACGGCTCATCTAATAAAAGTAAATCTGGTTTAGAAAGTAACGCTCTAGCTAACGCAGCTCTTTGGGCTTCACCAGAACTAATTTGATGGGGAAATTTTTCTTTAACATGGTCTAGATGAAGAAATTCAATGACCTCTTTAATAGTTAAATCTTTTTTCTTTTTTTTATTTCTTTCAGCACCAAATTGAATATTTTCAAGGACATTGTAATGAGGAAAAAGAGAGTTATCTTGAAACGCTAAAGAAATATTTCTATTTTCTGGTTCAACATGAATATCTTTGGATGAAATGATCTTATTTTTTAACGAAATCTTTCCCGATTGAATTTTTTCCAATCCGGCAATAGTTCTTAAAATTGTTGTTTTTCCAATTCCAGATGGACCTAAAAGACAAACAATATCTCCTTCATTTTCTATGGTTAAAGAAACATTGTTAACTTTACTTTTTGCACTTGCTGCGAATGTAACATTGTCAATTTCTAAAAAATTTTTTGGCATATAAGATTTAATCCTTAAGAATATATCTAGATGTAATTAAAATAAAGAAACTTGCAATAAGAATAAGAAATAATGAAGGTGCTGCTGCAGCTTCTAATAAATCTTGAGAGGCATATATGTAGGCTTGAGTGGCAAAAGTTTCAAAATTAAATGGTCTCATTATTAATGTTATAGGTAACTCTTTAATGATCTCTATAGCAATCAATATACCAATCAACATGATGCTATTTTTTAAATAAGGAATATGAATATTTTTAAAAGTTTTGAATTTTGAGTAACCTAAAAGGTATGCACTTTCATCAATAGAATAATTTATCTTTAAATAACCAGATTTTAATCCATTACTTGCTAAAGAAAAAAATCTTACAAAATAAACAACAATCAAACCTAAAATAGAGCCAATAAAAATAGATTTTACATTTTTAATTTCAAACAAATTAATAATACTGCTATCAAGCCAAGAAATAAAAGTGATAAATGCAACAGCCAGTATAATTCCCGGAATAGCATAACCAGATATTGAAAAGGTAGTCAATATTTCCAAAAATTTACTTCGAGAAAGTCTGTTTCCATAATTAGAAATAAAAGCAAATCCAATTAAAACTATACTCGATAATAAAACTAGAATTATCGTGTTAAAAAATAATTCAACTAAATTTAAATCTACTAAATGCTTTGGAAAAATAATTGTCCAATAAAGCATTTGGGACACAGGAAATAAAAAGCTTATAAAAAAAACAAAAAAACAAAATAAAAAAGCAAGCCAAGCTTTTAAACCATACAAGTTTGTTAAAGATTTTTTTTTAAATCCACCTTTACTTGGCGAATGATATTGTGCTTTTTTTCTAGATAAATTTTCTAAAATAAACAATCCAAGTATAAAAATTAAAAGATAAAAAGATAATTGATTGGCTAATACAAGATCATCAAACGAAATCCATGCATTATAAATTCCGGTTGTGAGGGTTGAAATTCCAAAAAATGACACTGAACCAAAATCAGATAAAGTTTCCATAGCAACCAGTGACAATCCAGCCACAATTGCAGGCCGTGCTGATGGTAAAATAATTTTCATAAATGACTTTTGTTTACTAAAACCAAGGTTTTTTCCAAGCTCTATTAAATTTTGTGATTGATAGTGAAATGAAGCTCTTGTTAAAACATATACATAGCCAAATAACGAAAATGAAATTGAGATTATTGCACCAATCATTCCATCAAATTTTGGTATTGAAGAATTGTAGTCACCTTCACCAAATATATTTTTTAATATTGTAAAGGCAGTACCGTAATTTTCAAAAAAAGCTGTTAAAGAATACGCGTAGATATATGCAGGTACTGCAAAAGATAAAATTAAAGCCCATTTGAAAAAATTTGATCCTGGAAAGGAATAAAAAGAGACTAAATAAGCCCCCAATACTCCAATTACAAATGTTAAAAATAAAACACCTAATAAAAGTAATAGAGAGTTAAAGATGTATTCAGAGAGAAAAGTATTTTTAATAATACTAGAATACTCACTAGTACTCTCAAAAAAGCTAGAAAATACAGTAACAATTGGTATTGCTACAGCAATTGAAATTAAAAAAGAACTGAAATACCAAATATTTATTTTTCTTAAAACCATTCTTACCCTTTAATGTTAAGTGAACATAATCAATAGAAGGGTAAGGACTATTAAATTATGTTCACTCTTTGAAAATTAATCTTTTTTATCAAAAATGTTTATGAATTGATCAATCTCATCACATTTTATCTCTGTTAATTTTCTATTATTCATTTTTTTTTCAATTTTTTTACACTCTGAGAAACACGGATCACATGTCCTAGAAGATTTATTATAATCAAAATTTAATGAATTTCTTTTTGTCATTAATTATTTCCACTTTGCAGCAAGCATACACTCTAAAGCTTTTGCTTTGTTTTTTCCGTAATTAACTACTTTAGTATTTAAATCCTGTTTAAATCCCAAGCCCATTTGCTTAACTAATTCATGTGGTTCAACACCATCAATCATTGGGTATTCAAATGTATTATTGACTATATGTTCTTGTGCTTCTTTTGTTAATAAAAACTCAAGAAGTTTTTTTGCATTATCTGGATTTGGAGAATTTTTAAGAACTCCGCCACCGCTAATATTCATATGTGTTCCTCTATCTCCTTGATTAGGAAAGAAAGGTAATACTTTTTTAGCTGCTGCTTGCTGTTCAGCTCCTTTTTTACCAGATAACATTAAAGCTAGATAATAAGTATTTGCTACTGCTAAATCTGCTTCTCCAGCTGCTACTGCTAAAATTTGAGCTCTATCATTACCTTTAGAGTCTCTTGCCATATTAGTGACAACACCTTTTGCCCATTCACAAGTTTTTTTCTCTCCATTATTTCTAACCAATGACGCAACTAAAGATTGATTGTAAATGTTATTTGATTTTCTTATTACAACTCTTCCTTTCCATTTAGGATCGGCAAGACCTTCATAAGTCATTCCATTTAATTCGTTAGCGTTAACTCTTTCAGGAGAATAATACATAATTCTTGCTCTCTTAGCTATTCCTGTCCAATTTTTCGATCTAAAGTTTTTTGGAACTGAGGCTTTTATTAATGGAGTCATTGAATTTTGAAACATCCCTTTTGCATCGAATGCACCTAGTCTTCCAGCATCTGCAGTAATATAAATATCAGCTTTAGAGTCTGTTCCCTCTTCAGTAATTCTTTTTTGAAGAGCTTTATCTTTTCCTGATACAACATTTACTTTAATACCTGTTTTTGCAGTAAATTTTTTGTATAGCTGAATATCAGAGTCGTAATGTCTTGCGCTAAATACATTAACTTCAGCCGCAAAACCTAAATTGGCAAAGAAAACTAGAGTTAATGCTAATAAACTTATTTTTTTCATTTTATCCTTTTCTTTACCCTTAATTATTTTCAGTTGAGAACTATTCTCAATGCGAATGATTATCAATCGCATATATTGACGCAGTTGTAAAGTATTAAATATTAAGAATAAGAGGTACTTTTAGGGACTATTATTTCCAGTCGCCTATTTTGCTAAATAAGAAATTTCTAAATGCCTGAACTCTAGCAGTGTTTTTTAATGATTGAGGATATACGAAATGAGCTTCCGTAATTGGTCCTTCAGATTTAGGTAAAACCTTTATAACATTAGTTGAACTCGATACTAAATATTCTGGTAAAGCAGCTAACCCTACTCCAGACTCTACAGCTAAAAGTAAACCCATAACACTATTTACTTTCATAACAGTTTTTCTTTTTTTTCCATCATGCATTCCAAGTTTTAATGCCCAATCAGGATTGTAAACAGGGGAAGGTGCTCCTTTTCCAAATGAAATAAAATTATGTTTATTTAAATCAGCAATAGTTTTTGGCATTCCAAATTTTTCTAAATATTTGTTAGATCCATAAATATAATATTTAATATCAACTAATTTTTTTTGAATATAATTTAATTGTTTTGGTCTTCTCATAAAAATACCAATATCTGCTTGACGAGTACTTAAATCTAATTCTTTGTCATCGAATATTAATTCAATTTCGATTTCAGGGTTTAATCTCATAAATTCTTGAATTCTGGGTGTTAACCAGTGTGTTCCAAAACTTCTTACAGTTGTAATTGTTAGTTTTCCAGTTGGTTTATTTTTTTGGTCCCCTAAAGATGTTTCAACTTCTTTTAATTTGCTGATTACTTCGTGAGCAGTCTTAAATACATATTCGCCATTTTCAGTGAGAGTTAATCCCCTTGCATGTCTTTCGAACAATTGTACTTTTAAATCTTGCTCAAGTGATTGAATTTGTCTGCTTATTGCTGATTGACTTAGATTGAGATTTACAGTTGCATTAGTAAAACTTCCTGCTTCAGCCACAGCATGAAAAATTTTTAATTTGTCCCAATCCATTATTTATTTACATCAACCAAATATCTACCTGACGTTTCTCCTTTTAGCATTTTAGAATAAATATCTGTTAATTCATTCAAGCCAATTATTTTAATAGACTTCTCAAGTTTATCAAAATCAATTACATTTGAAACTTCACTCCAAACAAATTCTCTTCTTTTAATTGATGCAGTGACTGAATTTATGCCCCATAATTTCACTCCACGAATTATAAATGGCATTACTGTTGTGTTTAATTTATAATCAGATGCATTACCACATGCAGCAACAATTCCGTTATCTCTTGTTTGAGCCAATGTATTAGCTAAAATTTTTCCACCTACTGTATCAACTACTCCATCCCATAAACCTTTATCTAGTGGTCTAGGATCTTTGTCAAAATCTTCTTTATTTACAACTGTTTTTGCACCTATTGATTTTAAATAATCTTCGTTTGATTTTTTTCCTGTTACCGCTGTTACATCATAACCAAACTTTGATAGGATCATCACTGCAATACTTCCAACACCGCCTGAAGCACCAGTAACTAATACATCTTTTACTTTTTCACCTAATAATAATTCTTCTCTTGCTTTAATTGCAAAACAACAAAGTAAAGCAGTCAAACCTGCTGTACCCATAATCATTGATTGTTTTGAAGATAGGTTTTTTGGTTTTTTAACCAAAAAATCTCCACTTACTTTTGCGTATTGTGAAAAGCCACCATAATAAATTTCTCCTACTCTCCAACCAGTTAAAATTACTTCATCATCTTTTTTAAATTTATCATTTGTACTTTCAACAACTGTTCCTGAAAAATCAATACCTGGTATATGAGGAAACTCTTTAACTAACTTTGCACCATTTTTTAAAATTAGCGCGTCTTTATAATTTAAACACGAATAATCAACTTTAACAGTTACATCTCCATGTTTTAGAAAACTTTTATCAATTGATTTAACTTCTCTTGTAAAGCTTTCACCCTCTTGATTGATGATTAATGCTTTGAATTGATCTGACACTTTAATCTTTTGTAATACTAATGAATCTTAAATATCTATTTTGATAACTTAGATCGTCTTTAAATTGACCTAGATAATAATTTGTAACTGTAGATGCTTGCTCTTTTTTAATGCCTCTCATTGTCATACATTGGTGGGTTGAGTCAATTGTTACAGCAACACCCTTAGCATCTAAAGACTCCATTAATGTTTTTGCAATTTGCATTGTTAATCTCTCTTGCGTTTGAAGTCTTTTTGAAAAAACTTCAACTACTCTTGCAAGCTTACTTAATCCAACAACTCTTTCTTTTGGAATATAAGCAACATGAGCTTTACCAATAATTGGTGCCATATGATGTTCACAATGACTTTGAACAGAGATATTTTTTTGAACAACCATATCATCATATCCATCGACATCTCCAAATGTTTTATCTAAAATTTTATTTGGATCTTCTTTATAGCCAGCAAAATATTCTTTATAGGCTTTAACAACTCTTTTTGGTGTTTCCAATAAACCTTCACGACTTGGATCTTCACCCATCCAAGCTAATATAGTTTTAAAAGCATCCTCAGCTTCTTTATCGGAAACTTTATTAGTTTCTAAATTTTTGTTGTCAGCATCTTTTACTAATTTCATAGCGCCTTTTTATACAGTAATTACTTAATTTTAAAATATTTAATATATCGAGATTTATGCTAAATAATCAATGCATATGTTCAAAAAAAGAGAAAATGTCCTAGATATAGAAGAAGGAAATCTACTATCTCCTAAATTTGATAATGATGGTCTTATTCCTGTAATTACCATGTGTTCTAAAACTAAAGATGTATTAATGCATGGTTATATGAACGTTGAAGCCTTCAAGAAAACCATCGAAACTAAAGAAGCTCATTATTTTAGTAGGTCTAGAAAGACTATCTGGCATAAAGGTAAAACAAGTGGATTTACACAAAAAGTAACTGAACTAAGAATAGATGATGATCAAGATTCTATATGGATGACTGTTGATATAGGTGATGGAGCAAGTTGTCATGTGGGATATAGATCCTGTTTTTATAGATCTATTCCAATGGGACCGATTGATAACGGTCGAAAAATAGAAATGAAATTTTTAGAAAAAGAAAAAAAATTTGATCCTGAAGAAGTTTATAAAGGTCAACCCAATCCAACCAAAATCTAAATGAGTGAAAAACAAAAAAATGTTCTAGGTGAAGATCTAGAAGAGTGCTCTAATAACCCATTAACAGGCTGGTATCGGGATGGTTGTTGCAACACAGATGAAAATGATCATGGTATTCATACTGTTTGTGCAAAAGTTACAACTGAATTTTTAGAATGGTTAAAAGTGGCAGGTAATGATTTAATAACACCTCATCCTGAATTTGGATTCCCCGGTTTAAAAGATGGTGATGGATGGTGTGTTTGTGCAAGCTGGTACGCTAAAGCCGTTGAAGCTGGCAAAGGATGTCCAGTATTTTTGAAAAGAACTCATAAAAATACTCTTAAACACGTACCTATTGAAACTTTAAAAAAGTTTGCAATAGATTTATCTTAAATTACATATTTCCATATTTAGGTCCACCACTACCCTCTGGAGTAACCCAAGTGATATTTTGAGATGGTTCTTTAATATCGCAAGTTTTACAGTGAATACAATTTTGTGAATTAATTACAAATTTATTTTGATCATTTTCTTTTTGAACTTCATAAACACCTGCTGGACAATATCTTTGAGCAGGCTCGTCAAATTTTTCCAAAGTATAACTAATTGGTAAATTGGGGTCTTTAAGTTTTAAATGAACTGGTTGATTGTCAGCATGATTTGTACCTGTTAGATAAACAGAGCTTGTCTTATCAAAGGTAATAATATTATCATATTTTGGGTATTCTATTTTAGGCATCTCATTTGCAGGTTTTAAAGTTTCATGATCTGCATGCTTGTGTTTTAAAGTAAAAGGTAATTTTCCTTTAAATAAAATTTGATCAATTCCAGTAAATATTATTCCAAGTATTAAACCCCAACTAAAACTAGGTTTTACATTACGTGCCGTATGTAATTCTTCATAAACCCAGCTCTTTTTAAACTTTTCTTCATAAATTGATAAATTTTTATTTTCTTTAATACTTTCAAATATTGTTTCAGCAGCAATCATTCCACTTTTCATAGCTGTGTGAGAACCTTTAATTTTTGGCATATTTAATGTTCCAGCATCACATCCAACCAGTAATGCCCCTGGCATAAACATTTGGGGTAAACTTTGAAGGCCTCCTTCAATTAATGCACGAGCACCATAAGAAATTCTTTTCCCCCCTTCAATTATTTTTTTAATTGATGAATGGGTTTTAAATCGTTGAAATTCATCATATGGAGAAAGGTGTGGGTTTTTATAGTCTAAACCAATAACATATCCTAAAAATACTTGCTTATTTTCTGCGTGATACATGAAGCTTCCGCCATAAGTATTGTTATCTAATGGCCATCCTGCAGTATGCATAACCATTCCCTCTTCATGATTTTTATCTTCTATTTCCCAAATTTCTTTAAAACCAATTCCATACTGTTGGGGATCCTTATCTTTTGAGAGATTAAATTTTTCAATTAATTGTTTTCCTAAGTGACCTCTGCAACCTTCGGCAAATACAGTTACTTTTCCCAACAATTCTATACCAGGTTCGAAACTATCTTTCTGATTTCCTTCTTTATCAATACCCATATCTTGAGTGGCAACACCCTTAACAGAGCCATCTTCGTTATATAAAATTTCACTCGCTGGAAATCCTGGAAATATTTCAACTCCTAAACCTTCAGCTTGTTCTGCAAGCCATCTGCATAAATTTGCTAAACTAATGATATAGTTGTTATGATTTTGTTGAACCTTAGGAAGTAACCATGTTGGCCAACTTAGTGATTTAGTTTTACCTAAAAATAAAAATTTTTCTTTTGAAACTTTAGTTTTAATTGGAGCGTTAAGTTCTTTCCAATTTGGTAAAAGCTCATCTAATGCTCGTGTTTCAAAAACATTCCCACTTAAAATATGCGCACCAATCTCTGATGCTTTCTCTAGTAAACAGACATTTAAGTTTGGGTCAAGTTGTTTCAGTTTGATTGCTGTAGATAATCCAGAAGGACCTCCACCAATTATTACAACATCATATTCCATCGACTCTCTAGCCATATGATATTTTTATCTTTAAGAATTATTTTTGTATAGTGTTTAATTTGTTTAGTTCTTCTAAGAACTGTGGCAAAGCTTCAAATAGATCTGCTTCTAAACCATAATCTGCAACACTAAAAATTGGAGCTTCTCCATCTTTATTAATTGCAACAATCACCTTGCTTTCTTTCATTCCTGCTAAATGTTGAATAGCTCCTGAAATCCCGACAGCAATATATAAATCTGGTACAACAACTTTACCTGTTTGTCCAACTTGGTGGTCATTACTAATATAGCCAGCATCAACCGCTGCTCTTGAAGCACCTATTGCTGCATTTAATTTGTCTGCAATAGAAGTAATCAATTTAAAGTTATCTCCACTTTGCATCCCTCTTCCACCTGATACTACTATTCTTGCTGTACCAAGTTCAGGTCTGTCTGATTTGATTTCTTCTCTTTTAATAAATTTTGTTAACAAAAATTCCTCTCCTGCTTCAGCAGTTTCAATTGGTGCTGAACCACCTGAGCTTTCACATGGTTCAAAAGATGTTGGTCTAATAGTAATACACTTTTTAGCATCAGTACTTTTAACTGTTGCAAAAGCATTTCCCGCATAAATAGGTCTAACAAAAGTGTCTTGAGACTCTACTTTAATAATATCACTAACCTGCGATGTATTTAATTTGGCAGCTATTCTTGGCATTAAGTTCTTACCAAATGTATTTGCAGAACAAACTATATGCGAATAATTATCTGCAAGTTTTGTAACTACTGGAGCAAAATTTTCTGCTAAAAAATTTTCATAGTGAGCAGCTTCTGCTGTGATCACTTTTTTAACTAAAGGTAATTCTGAGGCAGCTTTAGCAGCATCGCCACAGTTACTTCCAATAACTAATGCGTGAACATCACTGTCAATTTGAGATGCTGCTGTAACAGCATTTAAAGTAAAAGATTTAAGCTCTTTATTGTTATGTTCTGCTATTAATAATACTGACATTATATTACTTTTGCCTCGTTTTTTAATTTTTGAACTAGTTCAGCGACACTTGAGACTTTAATTCCAGCTTTACGCTTAGGTGGTTCCTCAACTTTAATTTGCTGTATTTTAGGTGCTGTATCAACACCTAGATCTGATGCACTCATTTGTTCAATTGGTTTTTTCTTTGCTTTCATTATATTTGGTAATGAAGCATATCTTGGTTCATTTAATCTTAGATCACATGTAACGATTGCAGGAGTATTAATTTCAATGGTTTCTAAACCTTCATCAATTTCTCTAACAACTTCTAATTTTCCATCTTTAACTTCAATTTTTGAAGCGAAAGTTGCTTGAGGCCAATCTAATAAAGAACTCAACATTTGTCCTGTTTGATTGCAATCATCATCAATTGCTTGTTTGCCCATAAACACTAGATCTGGCTTTTCTTTCTCAACAATTTTTTGTAAGATTTTTGAAACGGCAATGGGTTCTATTATACCCTCTGCTTTAACATGAATTCCTCTATCAGCTCCAACTGCTAAAGCTTTTCTGACAGTTTCCTGAGCTTTTTCTTCACCAACAGTTACAGCAATTACTTCTGTTGCTTTTCCACTTTCTTTAATCTTTACCGCCTCTTCGATTGCATTGTCATCTGGTGGATTTGTTGACATCTTAACATTGTCAGTGACAATACCTGTGCCATCTTCTTTAACTCTTATTTGAACGTTGTAATCAATAACTCTTTTAACAGCGACTAAAATTTTCATTAAGCTCTCAATAAATTATTTTCAGAATCGTATGGACTCTCTTCTAAAACAGTAGCCTCATACATTTCACCTAAAATATCAACTTGTAATTTGTCGCCCACATTTGCATGCTCTGGTTTAACCATAGCAAGAGCAATTGATTTATCTAATCTAAAACCAAATTCACCACCTGTTGCTCTTCCAACAACTTTGTTATCTTTGTAAATTGGGTTATTCCCTAAAACATCAGCATCTTTAGTGTTATGAATTTCAAGAGTAATAAGCTTGTTATCAAAACCTTTTTCTCTCCATTTATTAAGAGCCTCTAATCCTATAAAACTACCTTTGTTAGGGTGAACAAATCTATCTAACCCAGACTCGTACGGTGAATATTCTATTGAAAGTTCAGTACCAACTAGTTTATATGATTTTTCTAGTCTTAAGCTATTCATTGCTCTTATGCCAAAAGGTTTAATACCTAAATTTTTTCCAGCTTCCATTAACTTATCAAAAATATGATTTTGATATTCAATTGGGTGATGAAGCTCCCAACCTAGCTCACCAACGAAGTTCACTCTCATGGCATTAACAGGAGCATATCCAACATCAATATTTTGTGCAGTTAACCATTTAAAATTCTCATTTGAAAAATCATCAGTAGATACTTTTTGTAGCAACTCTCTTGATTTAGGGCCCGCTACAACAAGCACACCTGTGCTGTTAGTCAAATCCTCAAATGTAACGCCTTCATCTGGCATCCATTTTTTAATCCAATCATGATCCAATCTTAAGTTTGCACCAGCAGATACTAAATAAAAACTATTTTCAGACTCTCTCATAATTGTAAACTCTGAATGAACACCACCTTTGGTATTAAGAGCATGGCATAAACCAATTCTTCCAATTTTTTTTGGTAATTTATTTGCTACTAAATGATCTAAAAATTCCTCAGCTTTTGGACCTTTAATTCTACATTTTGCAAACGCTGTCATATCTAAAAGGCCGACATTATCTTTTACATTTTGACATTCTTTTTTAATAGCCTCAAACCACTTTGATCTTCTAAACGACCAATCATCTTTTTGTTCCATACCTTCTGTTGCAAAAAAATTAGGTCTTTCCCAACCAAATTTTTGACCAAAAACTGCGCCTAAATCTTTCATCCTTTCATAACAAGGTGATGTTCTTAAAGGTCTAGCGGCTGGTCTTTCTTCATCTGGGTAGTGTGTAATAAATACATGACTATATGCTTCTTCATTTTTAGCTTTTAAATAAGATTTGGTCGCATAATCTCCATAACGTCTAGGTTCAACACCAAGCATATCAATGGTTGGTTCACCATCTACAATCCATTCTGCTAGTTGCCATCCTGCTCCACCTGCAGCAGTAATTCCAAAACTATGTCCTTCGTTAATCCAAAAGTTTTTTAATCCCCATGCAGGTCCGACTATTGGATTACCATCCGGCGTATAACAAATTGCACCGTTATAAACTTTTTTAACACCAACCTCTCCAAACGCAGGAACACGGTGTATCGCACCTTCAATGTGTGGTGCTAATCTATCTAAATCTTCTTGAAACAATTCATACTCTGAATCTTTTGATGGACCATTAACATAACAGGCTGGTGCACCATCTTCGTATGGACCTAAAATTAATCCACCTGCTTCTTCTCTCATGTACCATCTATTATCACTATCTCTTAGAACTCCCATTTCTGGTAAGCCATCTTTTTTTCTTTTTTGAATTTCAGGATGTGGTTCAGTCACAATGTATTGATGTTCGACTGGAATAACAGGAATATCTAACCCAACCATTTTACCAGTTTGTCTTGCAAAGTTTCCTGAACAAGAAATAATATGTTCACACTCTATAGAACCTTTATCAGTTTCAACAACCCAACCATCTTTAGTTTGTTTCATTGAAAGTACACTTGTGTTTCTATAAATTTCGGCACCCATATTTCTTGCACCAGTTGCCATTGCTTGAGTCAAATCAGCAGGCTGAATATATCCATCTTCTGGGTGTTGAATCGCACCAACTAAATCATCTGTATGACATAAAGGCCAAATTTCTTTTACTTGATCTGGTGTTAAAAATTTAACATCAACACCAATAGTTTGGGCAACACCAGCGTACTGATGATACTCATCCATTCTATCTTTGGTACTTGCTAAACGAATATTTGATACAACACTAAAGCCAACATTTTTTCCAGTTTCTTCTTCTAATTTTTTGTAAAGATCAACAGCATATTTATGAAGTTGTCCAACTGAGTAACTCATATTAAATAAAGGTAATAGTCCTGCTGCATGCCAAGTAGATCCTGAAGTTAATTCTTTTCGTTCAACAAGAACAACATCTGACCAACCTTTTTTTGCTAAATGGTAAAGAGCACTAACGCCTACTACTCCACCGCCAACTACTACAACTTTAGTTTTTGTTTTCATTCGCAATTCCTACTAAATTTTTTGAAATAACGAAACAAAATTGTATCTGTGGATAATTAAATTGAACTGCCTAGTGGGATCGGATTTGAGACCATGCTCGTCAGCCAACAATCCTTCAGTTCACCCTCTTCAGTATACTTTTCAACCTGCCAATTGAACTTGTGATAGATTTTATTTTTATCTAAAATAACCACCTCAAATTGAGCCCATTTATCGCTACTTCCAAGCTGGGTAATTGTATGGCTCAAATGATTAATCATCATCTCATAGGAGTTGCCCTTCAACATCCTTTTAAAATTACCTAAAGGACCTGTAACCTTTTTGTTGTTTGGATGGGCAAAATTCCATGTTTGCTCTATGCCACTATCTTTAAAATTAAGGTCATTTTTCTGAAGGCCAGATAGCTGAATTTTAACAACTTCTTTGGGTTTTATATTGCTATTTGGTTTTAAGATATCTGCTTTTGATATTGGAATAGTGATTAAGAGTAGAGCTAAAACTTTAAATATTAATGGCAGTCTTTTTAACATCATCTAAAAATTCTTGTCTTTTTGCATCACTTACAAATGGTACTGCAAAATATCTTCTATAGACAATGTTATATATGCCACACATATGAAACACTCCTCTTTTAAGCCTTCTAATAGGAAGATTTAAAAAAAAAGTCGTAATTGCTAATCTTGGAGATCCATAAGTACAAAAAATAATTGCTTTTTTTTGTTTCAAATTTCCAATCGGATAACCATAGTTACCCCACAACTGTTTAAATTTAAACGCCCAAGGTGGTGCTAATACTTTATCTATCCAACCTTCAACTATTGCTGGCATCCTAAAATTCCAAATTGGTGCAATTAAAACAATTGTATCGCACTCTTCAATTCTTTGACGATGGTTTAAAACATCTTCACCAGGTTCTTCACCTGCAAAAACTGGATCAAATTTCTCTTTATATAAATCAACGGCATCAACTTTGTTCCCTTTTTCTTCAGCTGTTTTTATAAAGGTGTCTCTTATTGCGGCATTAAAAGATTTGTCATTATAGTGGCCGTAAACTAAAAATATTTTTTTACTCATAAATTTTAATTATCAAAGTTAATTAACTTCACTAAATAAAAACCTACAAACATTGCGAAAACAAATGTTATTGAGTGAATATCTAATAGTGCAATTGATGATATAGCTGGTCCAGGACATAATCCAATTAGCCCCCAGCCAGCTCCAAATATTGTTGATCCTAAAATAAGTCGGTTATTAATATTTTTGTTATTTGAATAATTAAAATTTTCAGCAAATATTGGTTTTTCTTTTTTTTTGATTATATGAAATAATGGAGAAGATACTATTAAAGCACCAATCATAACAAAAGCCAAAGAAGGATCCCAGTTTCCAAACAAATCCAAAAAACCTAAAACTTTTTCAGGATTAATCATTTCTGAAATAACTAGCCCAATACCAAAAACAATTCCTGAAATTAATGAAACTAATTTATTCATAAAAAATTTTTTATTAAAACTGTTAATATTCCAACAATCATAAAAGTTATAGTTGCAACAATTGATCTAAGTGAAAATC
>Ga0209657_1001167_pt1 | contig 16214 bp, 22 predicted proteins | sample SaaInlV_100m_DNA_FD_184650 | JGI IMG/M metagenome (GOLD analysis project Ga0209657, IMG submission 184650) | Marine microbial communities from expanding oxygen minimum zones in the Saanich Inlet - SI037_S3LV_100m_DNA (SPAdes) (version 2) | ecosystem: Environmental > Aquatic > Marine > Intertidal... | reverse complement strand
ATGGATACTATAGATTATTTTGCTGCAAGAATAATGAGTAAAATTGCTCGATATAGTAAACACTGTTCAAAATTCTCTCTAGCAACTCCTGGGGTTGGCATTTTGCCCATCTCTAAAATTTTTCTATTGCCTCCAAATGCTCGAAACAAAGACGATGTACAAAAAGTCAAAGATCTTTGTGATCGATATTACAAAAATCCTCCCATAGATTATGATGATATTCTAAATGCTCACTTGCATTCTATTTATCTGATAAATATCGATAAAGGATTTGCAAAAGAATTAGATCCTCAAGGGTATGTGGATCTAACGAAAAACTTTCTTGACAGGAGTGAAATTGCATACTAATTTTCTTAGAAGAAGAAAATATTCAAATTCACCTAATTATCTATGAATGATAAGATGATTTGTGCTTCATGTGAAACTAGGAAACATTTTGAATGTATTGATTGTATGAATAATCATAAAACACATCTTTGTTCTTGTGATTGCCATGATGAAAACACTGAACCGCACCCTGTAGGAAATTCCCATTAATCTTAATTTTTAAATTTTCTATCTATCTCTTGAGCCATTATTTCTAATTGACTAGTATTGCCAAATTTTCTATATGTCAATTTTTCCAGAGTTTTGATTATGCTGATTGCTGCCCTATATTGTGGGATTTCAGGCTCATTTAATTCTCCATACATTCCAATCCCTTGGATTGAATTCATTTTTGCAAATCCCAGGATTAGCCCATTAAACCCAGTAATTATTGATTTTTGAGGGGTAGTATCTATATTCAATTTCTGCATTTGTTTTGTTAATTCTATGGATGTAGTTGTGATGTATGTTTTTGGTTCATCTTTAAAAATTCTATTTGTGTGGAATCCTCCTAGTGTGTAGATGAATTTTGCAGAATATTTTTTTGCAATGTCTATTACGTCCTGACATAGTGCATTCAACTCATCTGTATTTTGAGGTTGTCCTTTACCTCCCCCAAATATTATTAAATCCTCGGTGTATTTGTATTCCCAACTTTCATTTGGAATGTCAACATATCCGCCCTTATCAATAACATATGTTGGATGTAATACTTTTGAAATTCTAAATTTTTTTGTCTTTAATGATTCATTGATGAAATTTATCACTATACTTCCAACATTCCCCATATCTTGCATAGCAGCAATGATGATTGGTTTTTTAACTAAAGGTTCTTCATTTTGTATAAATTCCATTTTGTTTCTAATACTTTATGAATTTTAAACATATGTTATTTGGAAATTATCTTTCGTCTGTAAATTTTTTATATCCTTTTTCTGTTGGATGCATTTCTATTTTACTTCCCATGATGCCATCTTTTTTAACCACCCTCATTAATCCCTCATCTTCAAAACCTTTCAAAATACTTTCTAATTTTTGATTATCTATGCTGGTGATTTTTTGAATTTGATTAAAGTCTTTGACCCCTCTGTTAATTTCACCTAAAACCATCATTTTTTGATTTAGTGGCTTCTCATCTGATTTTTCAAATGAGTGCTCTCTTCCAAATGATTCAGATCTTTCAAATGTTTCTGGGCTTTCAAATTGGGACTGTTTCTGTTCTGGTCTCTGAAAATCTTGTCTGTATTGATTCTCTGAAACTGGGTTATTCTTATTTTGCCATTTTCTAATTAGGCGTGGAATGACTCTAGCTAGTGGAATCATGAAAAATACTAGGTAAATCCATATGAAATCGCCCTCAGCCATGAATATCCCCCATTTTTACGCTATTTCATCATTCTTATTTTCAATATTTTGATTTATTGTGTATTTTTTCTAAATGATGTAGTTGATGACCATAATACATCATTTTAACGATGGCCGAATAAGCTGAATAACTTGACTCATATTTTAACTCTTGTAGATTTTTTTCTACTTTTTTAATGATCGTTGAAAACGTGAAGATTCATAAGTAAAAAAAACTTTCAGCTCACAAATTATGGAAACATCGATGGAAAATATTGGAACGTTGGAATATGTTCTTGATAGATACTCTAAGATTTGGAGTTGGAAAATCACTGGTGATCGTGCGGTAAATATGATTTCTAGACTTGTTCCTGAAGCTTGGTATGGTGAGAATGTAAATGAGGTAATTGTTCCTGATAGTACTGAAAGTGTAAAACAAATTAAATTAATTTTAGACAGATATCCCCTTGATATTTTATCTAAATCTGTATGGCAAAGAAAAATCATAAAAACATATGCCCCAAAACCTGCTTTACCACCTGTCAAACATAAATTGAAACGCGCAAAGTCAGGAGAGCAATTTAGAGGAAAACTGCTAAATTTTCAAAAAGAAGGATTGGATTTTTTGCTAAAATCTTCTGGCAATGCATTATTAGCTGATGAGATGGGTTTGGGAAAAACTGTGCAAACATTATCTTATGTTGCTACTGAAAAACAAACATTCCCTTTACTTGTTGTTGCACCTTTAGTTACATTAAACAATTGGGAAAGAGAAATTGAAAAATTTCTGAAGAAAAAAAGTAGGAATGGACGCATTCTTGATTCATCTTCCCCTAGTGTCACTCTTATCAGAACTGGCAAGTCTAAAGAATTACCTAAAACTGATATCTATGTAATTAATTATGAATTACTTTTCAAAAGATCCGATGATTTATCAAAAGTTGGAATTAAAACTTTGGTTTGTGATGAAGTTCATAACTTACGATCTAAAACTACTCAAAAATATAAATCTGTAAAAAAACTTGCAGCGTTACCTTCTGTAACTTATAGGATTGGTCTTTCTGGCACTCCTATCTATAACCGTGGTTCTGAGATTTGGCCAATTATTGATATTTTAAAACCTGGATTACTTGGAAGTTTTAAGGAATTCTGTGAATATTTTTGCTACGTGAATGAAAAGGGCAAGGCCATTGTTTTGGAAAATAAACGTGCTTCTCTTAGAAATGAATTACAAAAACATGTGATGCTTAGACGTAAAAAATCTGATGTATTAAAAGAACTCAAAGATAAAGTTCGTTATAAAGAAGTGATTGCATCTGATACTGATTATTATCTTGATGAACTAGATAAGATTTGGAAAAAACTAGAAGATGAGCAAAAATCAGCTGAAACAGAATTCTCAAAATCTGCCTCTTATCACAGAGCAATTCAAAGTGAACGACAAATTGCAGGAGTTGCAAAACTTCCTCATGTAATTAATTTTGTTAAAAATATCATGGAAATTGAAGAAAGTGTGGTTGTATTTTGTCATCATAAGGTAATTCACAAATTGCTCCATGAAAGCCTTCAAGAGTTTTCTCCTGTATCCATCATTGGTGGCCAGTCTGATTCATTTAGACAATCTCAAATCGATAAATTTCAAAAAGGCGAATCAAAATTAATGGTTGCAGGAATTCGCGCAGGTAATGTCGGTATTAATTTGACCCGAGCAAAATATGTAATTTTTGCAGAACTTGATTGGAGTCCTGCAATTCATAGACAAGCAGAAGATAGACTTCACAGAATTGGACAAAAAAATACGGTATTTGCATATTATCTGATTGGAAAAGGCACTCTTGATGATCATGTTGCTAATATTTTGGTAGACAAGAGTTATGAAATTGATGCCATCATGGATGAAACTGCTGATACTTATGAGAATAAGGATAAAGCTGAATTGATTTTAGCACAAATACAGGATAAAATTAGATCAAAGTAATTCCCTTTATGTCTCAAGTATTATGAAACCTTCTGATGTTTTTAGAAAACGAAATCTTTCAAACGTAAATTTTGATTATGAGGATTTAATTGGCAGAAATATGTCTGATTCCAATTTGAGGGGAGTCAATCTTAAGAATAGAGATATTCATAATGCTGATTTGAGTTGCACTGACTTGAGTGGGGCTGATTTAAGTGGAACAATTTTGTTTTATGTAAAATTGAGGGGTGCAGACATGCATGATGTAAACCTCTCGAATGCAAAACTATGGGATGCTGAATTGTATGGTGTTGATCTTCGAGGTGCAGATGTTAACGGAGCTGATTTATTTTACACTGATCTAAGAAACGCTGATCTAAGTAATGCTAATCTTTCTGGTGTAAATCTTAGACATGCTAATTTTGATGGCGCCATTTTTGATTCTACTGATTTCACTGGTGCAAATTATGATTTACATACTTTGGATACTGTATCCGAACCTGCAAAATCTATGCTAAAAAAATATGGTAATTTGTGGTAAATTCTATGATTAAATTTCCAAATTATCTTTAAGTTTTGATAATTTTTTAATGATTTCTTCTTTTTTAAATTGACTTGTTTCTAATTTTTTTATTTCATTTACAATTTCATCAATTGAAGTTAAGATTTCTAGATTTTTACCTGACTCATTAACTTCTATATTTTCAAAACCCTCTTTTTCTGTTTTATTGATTTTTTCTATTCCTTCAGATTGTATCTCGTACACTTTGATTATTTTTTCTTCTTGTCTTTGTGGTAACATTATGATGAATTGATGTTTTCTTAATGTCTCTAAATTTTCTAAAATCTCATTTTTTGATATTGTGATACTCTCTGTGATTTGTTCTATGCCACATGATTTTATTTGAAGAAGGCGCAATATTCTTGCCCATGCTGGGATCGATTCACTCCAAAGAATTTCTTTTGCAATGTCTGTGATGGAAAATGATCCGTCTTTATTTAATGATAATAGTTTTCTATCCTTTAATGATGCTAGTGAATCAAGAATTTTGCCTACTCCAAATCTCTTTAGTTTTGATTTTTCTAAATTATTTTCATCAAACGTACCTTTTTCATTCATAGCTAATTGTAGAATTTCTAAATCAATTGTTCCTAGTTTTCTCATGCCTCTTCGTTGACACCTCTCTTCTGTTCTATTTTATTTTACTCTTGCAGAATATATGTGGATTTAGATGATATGATTTATGGTTCAATACGAACTTCCTAAACTTCCTTACAAGTATGATGACTTGGAACCGTTCATTGATACTGAAACAATGAAAATTCATCATCAAAAACATCATCAGGCATATGTTGATGGATTAAACAAATCCCTAGAAGATGTTGGTAGTGCATCCCATCCTCAATACATTTCATCTATTCTTTCTGATTTAAAATCAATCCCAGAATCTGGACGTGGTGCCATTAACTTTTTTGGAGGCGGATTTGAAAATCATAGACTTTTTTGGGAAACTATGATTCCTAATGGTGATGGTGCTCCTGGCGGAGAATTAGAAGACCAAATTGATATTTATTTTGACAACTTTGAGAATTTCAAAAAATCTTTTTCTGAAAAAGCACTTTCTATTCAAGGAAGCGGTTGGTGTTGGTTAGTTTTTAATTCCACCTATCATAAAATTGAAATTATTACCACTGAAAATCAAACTAGTCCTTGGACCGTTCAAAAACATCCTTTGCTAGGTTTGGATGTTTGGGAACATGCGTATTATTTGAAACATCAAAACAAAAGACCTGATTATGTTGAAGCATGGTGGAATATTGTTAATTGGGATTATGTGGGAAATAGATTCTCAGAACTTGCTAGCTAAAATATCTAATTTGGATAAATTCTTTTAAAGTAAATTCATGTTTTTTACACATGAACAAAAGTCTAAGATATTTGGCAATTCTAGCAATTGTTCCCTTGTTTACAGCAGGGTTAGGAACTGATTACTTCACAGATGTTGATGCCATCAAAGGCAAAGGTGTTGGAACTTTAAAACATGGTTCTGGTACTGATATTTGTGGATTAGACCTGTGTTCTAACTTTCCTGGTGGCCGAGCCGCTTGGGAAGCAGACCAAGGTAGTACTATAACTCCTGTAGCACCAGTTAATGAAGAACACATGGAAGAAACCCATGAAGAAGAATCTAAAGAATTAACTGAAGCAGACTTGGGCTCTGTACTTAGATTATCAAGAGCAAATGTTCCAGCAACTATTCCAATGCATCAGGGATTCTATGATGGTGAAGATGTTTACTATATCATCACTGATTCTAGTGATCCTACACATGCAGACATAATTACTGAAAAACAAGGATGGCAAGTAGAGCTTGCTCCTTTGTTAAAGAACGCTCCTGAAGAAGCACTTTCAAAAGTATACTTGTTTACCAACGGCATTGAAGGCGATGGTATACATGGATATCAAAATCAAGTCTTCACTAGCACTCCTGCACAAGCAGATGTGTACAGTGCATTGACTTCACACATTCACGTAACGTGGAATGACGGTGCTACATCAAGAGTTTTAACTTCTGAAACAGCAGTAATGGACGCAGCTGAGAATAATGAAATTACGTTAACTGAAATTAATGTGGTTTTGAATATGCCGCAAATCATTTGGCCTGAAGGTCAGATGATGGTTAAAGATGTAACTTTAACTGATACCACTCCATATGGTGGCGGTCAAGTTCTTGATATTGATACAGAGGAGATGGATGTAACTTTCATTGCTCATCGCGGATGGGGTCCAGATGGTAGAACTATCTATTACATTGTAACAGATGCTACTCCAAGTGGTCCTGCCGGAATGATGGGTGTTGTAAGTGCACCGACATCTGCAAGCTTGATTGCAAATTCAGCAGCAGTAGACTTGTATCAATTCAAAAATGGTTTAACAGGAACTGGTCCATTAGGATTTCAACCTGGTATTGCAGCAGGAGCCCCTGGCGATGCAAATTATTCGCCAATGTGGAGAATCTTTATGATTGGATGGGATAATCCTGAAAATGCACAAGTGTTAGAAACCATTGATGATATGAATGCATACAAGAAAGCTGGTTTAATTGACATTGGCATCGCACGCCCAATGGATAGTGACCATATTGTTAACTGTCCGTTCATCGATCCTTTCCAATAAGATCCAATTTTTTCTTTTTTTATTCTTTACATCTGTTAATTTTATTTGAAATTTTTTAATGAATTTTCAGAAAATCAACTGTATCCTTTATCACTGATAGTGAGAACAAGTTAGTATGAGTATTATTGGAATGTATATGTTAAATTCTGGAGAATACAGAGAAGAAAAAATCCATCAAGCCCTCGATATGTTGTATGTTGATAGGAAAAATGAATTCCGTGAACTATCTGAAGTTCTTATACCTGAAAAGGCATTAAGTGCAATGCCTAATTGGAAAGAATTTGTTTTGAATTTCAGTTTGGATGTTGATGATGCTTTTAAAACATGGTCTGGTCAAGATCAATTGGCTGTAAGTTCGCCCCAGAAAGCACTGACTATATTGAGACAACTTGGGCATGATAAGACATCTATGAATCAACTCGCTCATTTATTGAACATCTCTTACAATCTTTCTCTTGAGTTCAAAGAGATCTATAAGAGATTGAAATAATTTTCTTTATTTTTAAAATATCTAAAATAGAAAAAGATCCACTCCAAATATTTTGGAATGGCCCTCTGATGAATGGCGAGTTATTCTCTGTTGAGAGTTTTATCCTCTACCGATTCTGAAAATGGCAGTACTACATGTTGGGCATGTGCCTTTGATTGCAGGTTTACCATTTTTCATGGTGTATGGTTTAGGGCCGCCGATTTCTCGTTTGTCACGACACTTTACACAATATCCTATTGTCATACTTCCATTAGGCTCAAGGTAATATTAGCGAGAACTAGTTGATTTTTTTTTACAAACAGGCAAATCTCCGATCTCAATTATTGTGTTCTACGACTAAATTTTTCGTATCGGATCCTTTTTTGTTTGATTTGTGAATGAATTATTCGAATTTTTTAAATAATTCATATCTTTCAAAGTTTTATTTTTTCTTAAAATTTTAACTGACATTGACTGGCAATGTTATGTTTTCTGTTAATGCTCTTTGATTTTGCAAACCTTCCCAAACAAAAATTTCAGCTGTAAACTCTCCCGAATTAACTGGGGTCCATGATAATGATGGGTTGAGTTTTTGATCCGGTGTTAACTGTCCACTGATCCATCCTACTGATACTACAAACCCTTCTTCATTTTTTAATTGAACAAGATATACAAATGTTTGAGATTTCATTTGATTATTTGTAATGTCTGATGAAATCTGAATTTGCTGATGTACGTTTACGTTATCTATTATTGGAATTCCAAATGCATTTTCTAATCTTGGATCTTCTATTGTGGCCCTTTCTAATTCTGTCACTGCAAATGCTGGTGTGATGCTGACAAATGTTGCCATGATAATTACTAATGCTCCCCAACTGATTTTGGACACAGTTTTTCGCTAATTTTTTGTTAATAAAGCGTTTCTGCCTTTGATTTTATCGGAATTAGAATCTAAATTTTGATTCTATAATAGTCCCATCTTTCCGGATCAAACTGTTCTACAAATTCTGCCCTCTCCTTATCTATTCTAGCCTGAATTACATCACGTAATGCAAAACTTGTCAAAAATTTGTATTTCATGGCATGTGATTGCATGACAAACAAATGTCTCATCTCACTTCCTCCTTTTAGCCCCCAATACCCCATTTTTAATGCGATTGGTTCTAGGAACACCGTATTTTTTAAACCATAGTTCTCATCTTTTATCTCCTCTCTCAAATTATAACTTTCAAGTGCTCCCCCTTTTGCAAATCCTATGATTTCTCCATTTTTGTTGTTTATTCTGAGTGTATTGAGAATTATTTGTGAATCTGTCACCGAGTCCTTGAAATTGTTTTCTGAAAATTGTAATGGTCTTGGTAGTTCTAGAAAAATATTATAAATTTCTTTGATAAAATCCGGATCTTCTCTTGTTGACATTGATTCAATTGTCGGAATAAGCTTGAGTTGTTCATATGAGTAATCTGCTTGAATAGTAATTTCTTGCTGTCTAATTTTCATAAATGATAATACTGTATTGAAAAAATTCTCTCTCATTTCTTTTGATAACACTTTGAGAATTGATTTTACCATGACATGTTCTTTGTTCAATAATTCTTCAAAATAAGCTACAGAACTTTTTACAATTAATGACGGTTTCCATGCAAGTGCATGTGCGTTCATTTTTGCCATTTCCATTGCTTTAGAAAAATCACCTAATACGTATCCGCTAACTCTATCTATAACTGAAAGATATTCCCCCATTTTCATAACGTGTTCTTGCATCTCTTGATTGTTTCTTGTTTGTTCTGATTTTTGAAAACAATCTTTAATTTGCACCTCAGCATTTTTTTTGAATTCTCCCATCCAAGGGTACGTTGTTCTTAAAATTAACACTTTGATGATTTCCAAATCTATGTTTGCAGATTTTATTAACTCTGATAATTTTTTGTCTGATGAAATAAATTTTAAAACACTTTCTTCATGCGGTTTGTCTACATTTTTTTCAGGGTCAAAGTCGTGAAATAATGCTGCAACATACAGATATTTTATATCTAATTCTGATAGTTTTACATTTTTTTGGCTTGCAGCTAAAAGTGAAACATATGTTACCTCTAATTCATGATTGATATTGTGATACCCATAGTAATTACTTCCTAGGCCTTGACTCTCAAACAAGTCGATTGTATGGTCTAACATTTCCACATAACAATCATCTTTTAATTCATGTTGCACCATAAGGTCGAGAATTTTATCTCTCATTGGATGGGCTTTTGCAAACTGTTGCAATATTACTGGATCAAAATTATTGTTTTTAAAGATGATCACGGTTCTTAATACTGCTGATTCATTGACTCTAAAACATACTTAGAAAGATTCAATAGAATTGTGATTTGGCTATTTCTCGATGTCTATTAATTCTGATTTACTTGATATCCTTATGGCTTCTGAAACACATTCTTCTAAGTATGATTTTCACATCAACGACACTTCATTTCCAATAACTGATGTTTTGATCACAAATTCTCCAACCCCAGTTAATGAACCTACAACACGTGGTGGTGTCTATTTTTCTGATAAATTTGCATACAAAATGAAAGGTGTGATTAAAGATCTTTCTGTAATCCCGTTACTCACAGAAAAAATGCTTGGGCCCAATACTGAATTTGGAGAACTCAAAATCACTACTCAAATCAACTCTGATGGGGCAATTCTTGATCTGGAAATCTTCACTAACCTCACAAATAGTGTTCAGACTCCTGATTCTGTTGAACTAAGTATGATTATTTTAAAACTGCATTCTCTTTAATTGACTTTTAGATATTTGTCATAGGTTTGTCTGCTTTCTTCATCTGATAATACTTCATATGCTTTATTCAATGCTGCCATTTCTTCTTCAGAATTCTTTTTTGTTCTATCTGGATGTGTTTTTTTTGCTAGTTCTCTAAATTTGCTTTTAATTTCTTCTTGTGATGCATCATTTGGCACTCCTAAAACTTCATAATAATTTACAAAATCATCATTTGTTATAGCATCTCTAAACTCTTTATCTTCTTTAGTGTTTTTTCGTTTTCCTAATTCTTCATAATCGTCTCCCCAATCAGAATGATATTTTTCAAATGTTTTTTCTTTTTTTGATTCTAGCTTTTCTTTATCATACGTTGTTTTTCTACGAAGTATGATATCTCTTGCCAAAAACAAAAAGATTCCGATTACTGCTATTGAAAAACTAGAAAACAAAATTATTTTTTCTTCATCTGATACTTCAAGTTCCATATCTAATCCATTGTTTTGTGCGTAAGCTGTTTGTGTAATCCCGAAAATCATGATTGAAGTAATAATTATTTTTATAACATTCATTTTATTTCATCTATGCAAGTCTAAAATCTTCTTTTGTAGTATTTAGAACTACATGTGTGATTGTATTTTCCACATTTGGAATGGCAGCCAAATCCTTTACAAATTTACTTAACCCATCCCTTTCTCTGAATTTCGCTATGACTATTGTGTCTGTAGACCCTGTAATATCATAAACCCCACACACATTTTCAAATTTTGCAATTTCATCTTCGATACTCACAATTTTATCATTTTTTGCTATAATTTCAATAATTGCAGTGAGTGAATACCCTACTTTTTCATGATTTATCAATGCAGAATATCCTAAGATTATTTTCTCTTTTTCCATTTTTTTGATTCTAGTCAATATCGTTACTGTGGACATTCCGAGTTTTAGTGCAAGTTGTCTTGCTGATAACCTTCCATCCATCATCAAATTTTTGAGTATTCTTTCGTCTGTTTTATCCAAATCTGTATTTTATATTCTCAAAAAATTATTTAAATTTTGACTATGTTTTTGTAAATTTGTTTAAGTTTCACTTCTTTTTCTTTGTATTGTCGTTTCAAATTTAATACAATCATGATGTATTCTAAATTATGAATGATATACAAGATCTTTTGGAACAAGGCCATTCCTTTTTGAAAGAATCAAAATTTGATCTGGCTTTGGGTTTCTTCGAACAAGCTCTTCTTTTGAATCAAAATGATCCTGATCTCTGGAATTACAAAGGCGTTGCACTTCGTGGCATGGGCAGATACGAAGAAGCCATGGACTGCTTTAACAAATCTTTGAAAATTGATCCTAGAGATAAATTTTCTTCATAGTCTGAATTAATCCATTTTATCCAAAATACTGAAAATTAGATTACGCTTATGGTATCTGTTGTTTGGTTATTGTGTAATTATCGCTTACTTAATACATAATTTTTTCAAATTTTATGATGAGCATTCAGATTTTACAACCGCTATTGGATAATTCTGATGTAAAAAATTCATTTATTATCCGCAATGTGTTATCTGATATTGTGGATGTAAACTCAGACCAGTTGTTGACAGAAGCTTTTGAATGCGTTGAGGATGGCAATTATGCTGATGCTTTAAAATTATATAATTTGGTTTTACGTCATGATCCCGCCAATATTCGTGCACTCGTTGATAAAGGCGTAACTTTACAAAATATGGGGAGAATAAAATCCGCCCTGGTTTCTTATGATGAAGCACTATCTATTTCTCCTGATAATATTGATGCATGGATAAACAAGGGTGCTGCATTACATTCTGATCAAAAGTATTTGGATGCAATTGATTGCTATGATACAGTTTTGAGTATTGATAAAAAATGTACTATGGCATTAGCCTACAAAGGATTGTCTTTGGGTGAAATGGATAACTTACAAGAGGCCATAAAATATTTCAAAAAAGCACTATCTATTGACAAATACCATGATTTGGCAAATATATCAAAACAAACTGCTCAGGATTTATTGAAATCTATTAAGAAAAATAAATCTAAAATACAGTAACATCGCCTGGTGCCGGCTCTCGCTGATCTTGCTTTTCATGAGACTCAAAAAATTCTTTATGTGCTGAATTATGGTGGTCTTTGAGTTTTTCTATATTTTCAAATCCTTCATGGCACAGGTAACATTTTGGTTTATGTTCGTCTACTAAAGGAAGCACCATGTTATTGATCATGTGAATGACTACTTATTTCTTGAGACTATAAGGAATATATCCTGATGACGAAAAATAACATTATGTTAGAACAGTTAGTTGGGGATTCTCAGGCTTTAGATCGTGCACTATCTGGAGAAGAACTATCATACAAAGATGGCATTGAATTAATGAATTATGATAATCTACATTTACTTGGTGCCGTTGCTGATGCAACTCGAAAAAAATTAGTTGGAAATACTGTTACTTTTGCTGCATCATATTACATGAATTACACCAATGTCTGTGCTGCTAGTTGCCAAATGTGTGCATTTTACCGTAAAGACGGAGCTGATGATGCATATACGTTAACTCCGCAAGAAATTGAACAAAGAGTTGGTATCGCAAAACAAATGGGTGCAACTGAGGTTCATATTGTTGGTGGGTTTCATCCAAATCTCCCGTTAGAATATTATGAAGACATGATGAGAACCATAAAAAAAAGTCATCCTCAACTTAACATCAAGGCATTGACTGCAGCTGAAATTTATTTTTTATCAAAATTAACAAAAAATTCCACTAAAGAAATTTTATCTCGTTTAAAAGATGCCGGACTTGATTCAATGCCTGGTGGAGGTGCTGAATTATTCCATCCAGATATTCGCGGAAAAATTGTTAGGGGAAAATGTACTGGTCAGCAATGGATTGATGTGATTGAAGAGGCTCATAATATGGATATCAAAAGTAATGTTACAATGCTTTATGGTCATATTGAAAAACCTGAACACATCATTGATCACCTCATAAAGATTCGTGATTTACAAAAGAAAACCAACGGTCTGCTCACTTTGATTCCTCTAAAATTTAGTTTAGATAATACTGAATTAGAACAGGAACATTTGGTAAATCATGAATGCTCATCGGTATATGATTTGAGAATAATTGCTTTATCTAGACTGATGCTTGCAAATGTGTTGAATAACATCTCAGTGTACTGGGTAGCTTATGGAAAGAAATTGGCTCAAGTGGCATTATCAAACGGCGGAAATGATTTGGTTGGGACTGCATTTTCTGAGGAAATCTACAAAGCTGCCGGTAAGGAAACTTCCTCTTCTGTTGATGATCTTGCAACAATGACAAAAGAAATTGGCCGTGTACCTGCTCAAAGAAATACGCATTTTGATATTTTAAAAAAATTCTAACTTAATTGTTTTTTAATGGAATCTACCTTTTCTTCAATTCTGATGTGTTTGTCTCGTCTGGAATCTATTTTGAGAATCACCTCGACTCTTGCAATTCCTAGATTGTGAACTGTCTCCATCATTTGTTTTGTTGCAGTGTTTATGACGTCTATGCTGTCTGATTCTAGAATCGTACCCATTGCATTAATTTCATATCTTAAATTTTCAATTTTTTGAATTGATTCTATTGCTTTTGCAATGTAGAAGCTGACACTGGTAGTTCTTGTAGCCATTGGATATATGCTAATTTCTGCTTGAATCATTGGTGTTGGTAAGATAATTTGAGATTAAAAGTCTTGAATTATTCTACAGGCTTTTTTTCCTTTCTTGTCACACTGTCTTTTTTCCTTCTTGCCCCAAAACTAATCAAAATCAGTAAGAATCCCACACCGATTAAAATTCCAGATAACATTTGATAAGCTTGGTTTTGATCTTCTGCTCTCAACAGATCAATGACTTCTTCCTCGCTCATTCCTGATTGACCTATTGGTTGGTCTGAATATGCAAAAGTGATCATAATTCCTATAATGATCATCCCAAGTCCTCCTGCTAGAATTTTTTTATCTACTAGAACCAATTCTATCTCTTAACACTTCTCCATCATATATTAGGTATCTGAACTAATTTTTAACTATGGAAATAAAATCACTCAAATTCTTCTGGTGGTTTTTGAACAAAAACATTGCAGACTAATGCATCTGTTTTTGTGTCTCTATATTGAACATTACATGTAACAAATTTTCCTTTCAGAGCTCTCTCTAAATCATCTTGTGTTGTTTCCAAGTATTGAGGTTCTTCTGGATTGTCAATTTTTGATATTACTATTTTTTCTGTTTTTCCGTATTCTTCCTTATTGTCTTTTCTGAAATGACTAACAAGTAATTCAAATGCATTGTTTGTTAAAATTCCCATTACAGGGCCTCCAATACCGTCTCCCATTACCAATTAATTTTTTTTGTTCTATAATTACTTGGTGGCTATACTTATTTCAAAATCAGGAACAAGACCTTTTTCTTTTGCCATATCAAAGAGTCTTCTAATGGACTCTTCTCCTGGGTCTCCCATGTTTACTGTTACTTTGTTTACGTACATTTTTACAAATTTTTCAATTAGACTACGTTCTTTTCCTCTGGAATACTGCATTGCATATTCTATTGCATCATCAAAATGCTCAATCCCAAATTCAATTGATTTTTGTAGATATTTGTCAAATTTCACTATTGTATCCATGCCTAAGTCTGTTCTCATAACATTGATTCCAAGCGGAACTGGTAAACCATTTGTTGTTTTATCCCACCATTCCCCAACATCTAAAATTTTCACATTGCCTTCTTGTTCATAAGATAATTGGGTTTCATGAATGACTAACCCTACATCCACTTTACCTGATTTAACGGCCTCTGGAATATCGCTGAAATTCATTTCAACATAATCAAATTTTCCAATCATCAATTGTAATAGTAAAAATGCTGAAGTCATTTTTCCTGGTATGGCAATTTTACATTTTTTAATCTCGTCAATTGTCATTTGTTTTTTTGCAGTGACAATCGGACCATAATTAATTCCAAAACTCCCTCCACTTCTCAAGATTGTATAACCTGGAATGAATGCACATGCGTGAACTGAAACTGCAGTAACATCAAGTTCTGGATCAGTTGCCTTACGATTTAATTTTTCAATATCCTCAATAACATGATTTACCTTAAAATCTGGAGATGGCACTTTATCTGTAAACATTCCATAAAACATGAATGCGTCATCTGAATCAGGAGTGTGGCCTACAGAAATTTCCATATCTATTACCTTGATTCTGGTAATAAATACCAAAAAGAAGAGAAAGAAATAATGTCCATTTATTGCATCAAAAAATTTGTGATACTTCTAACCTTTTGATCTACTGATCTTTTCAAAAACTAAGGTTTAATACCTGAATCCAAAGTTTTGCGAATATGGTAAAATTCAAGTCTACATCTGATGTGATGAAAATTATCAAGAATAAAGGCAACATTCGTAATTTTGGTGTCATTGCACACGTAGACCATGGAAAAACAACAATGAGTGACAGCCTTTTGGCAAACTCTGGAATTATTGCTCCCTCTGCTGCTGGAAAAGCACTTGCTATGGACTTTGATAAAGAAGAGCAAGAAAGAGGAATTACAATTTATCAAGCAAACGTTACCTTACTTTTTACCCAAAAAGATCAAGATTATGTAATTAACATGATTGATACCCCCGGTCACGTTGATTTTAGTGGAAGGGTAATTCGTAGTCTTAGAGCAATTGATGGTGCAGTAGTAGTTTGTGATGCAGTAGAAGGTATCATGACACAAACAGAAACAGTAACTAGAATGGCACTAGAAGAAAGAGTAAAACCTGTTTTGTTTATCAACAAAGTAGACCGATTAATCAAAGAACTAAGATTAACTCCAGAAAAAATGCAAGCGCAATTAGCAGAAGTAGTTTCAAATTTCAATACACTAGTTGACACATATGCCGAACCAGAATACAAAGAGAAATGGAAAGTATCCATTCAAGATGCAAGTGTAACATTTGGTTCAGCTAAAGACAGATGGGCAATTAACACTGATTTAATGAAAGAGCGAGGAATAACATTCAAAGATGTAATTGATGCATATACTGAAGAAAAACTTGACGCACTTATCGAGAAAGCACCACTAGCTGATGCAG
>Ga0209657_1001164_pt1 | contig 16238 bp, 17 predicted proteins | sample SaaInlV_100m_DNA_FD_184650 | JGI IMG/M metagenome (GOLD analysis project Ga0209657, IMG submission 184650) | Marine microbial communities from expanding oxygen minimum zones in the Saanich Inlet - SI037_S3LV_100m_DNA (SPAdes) (version 2) | ecosystem: Environmental > Aquatic > Marine > Intertidal... | reverse complement strand
CAAAGAGTGTAATTGATCTTGAAATCAAAGCTTTAAAAAAATTAAAAGATTCAATTAATAATTCTTTTAGTGAAGCGGTAGAATCGTTGGCAAACTGTCAATCAAAAGTGATATTATGTGGGGTAGGCAAAAGTGGATTAATAGCAGCAAAAATTTCAGCAACACTTTCCTCTGTTGGCACACCTTCATTTTCACTATCTGCAAATGACTGTTCTCATGGTGATCTTGGTAGTATTTCAAAAAAAGATATTTTAATTTTGATAAGTTATTCTGGTTCCACAGAAGAGTTAAAAAATATTATTAAATATGCAAATCGAAATAAAATCACTCTAATAGGAATAATGTCTAAAAAAAATTCGATATTATACAAAGCGTCTGATATCAAAATACTCATTCCAGAAGTAACTGAGGCAGGTCTTGGTATCGTTCCAACTTCAAGCACAATTAATCAATTGAGCATAGGTGATGCGTTGGCAGTAGCAGTTTTAAATAAAAAAAATATTAATAAAAAAGATTTTAAAAAATTTCATCCCTCTGGAAATCTTGGCGCACAACTTAGAACTGTTGAAGAATTAATGATCACAGGAAACAAAATTCCATTCGTAAATGAAAACTTGAATATGAAAAAAGCTTTACAAATTATTTCAAATAAAAAACTTGGTACTTTAATTGTTCAAAATAATAAGAAAATCACTACAGGAATAATTACTGATGGCCAAATTAGAAGAGTTAATGCAATGAGCAATAATCTCCAAGATCTATCTGTCAAAAAAGTTATGACCAAAAACCCTATAAGCATCAATCTAGACACTCTTGCTGAAAAAGCTTTATCTATAATGAATGCAAAGAAAATCACTTCATTATGTGTTCACAAAGATAAAAACAAAAAAAAGACTGTTGGAATTTTACATATTCACAACATACTTCATTCAAATATTCGTTAAATGAATAAAAAAACAGGCCTACAAGCTATAATGGTTCTTGTCATTATCTTCATTTCATTATGGTTTTATTTAAAGTACTTCACTGAGAATTTTGAAGATGTAAAGGAAACTCAAGTTAAAGAAAAAATTGATGAAAATCAAAATAGCAACTCAACCTATATTGATGATATTAATTATGTTTCTACCGATGTTAAAGGTAATAAATATCAGATCACTGCAAAACAAGCTGAAATTAAAGTTGAAAATTCTGACGTGATGTTTTTAAGAGACGTTGTAGCTTTTATTTTTATAAAAGATTCAGACACAGTTAAAATTACTTCTAATTTTGGCAAATATAATTCAAAAAATTATGATACTATTTTTTCTGAAAATGTAATAGTTATTTACCCAAGACATAAGATATCAGGAGAATACTTGGATTTTTCCTTTTTAAGTAATCTTGGGACATTTACTGAAAATGTCGTTTATGCTGGAGAAAAAACAAATTTATATGCTGATAAAATTGAAATGAATCTTACTACTAAAGACACTAAAATTTTTATGAATGATACTGGAAAAAAAGTATTAATCGAAGGAACTAAGTAATATGGGTGTAATAAAAAAATTTAGGATTAAATCTTTTAAAAACCCTCAGCCCTTTATCTCTCTAGAAAATATATCATTATCATTTGGTAAGAGAAAAATTTTAGACAACGTAAGCTTTAAGATTAATCATGGACAAATTTTAGGAATGTTAGGACCAAATGGAGTTGGAAAATCAACAATTTTTAATTTAATCACAGGTTTAATTAAACCTGACTTTGGTAAAATTAAATTTGAGGGGATTGATGTTGTTGATTACCCAATATATTTGAGAACAACAAAATTTAGAATTGGGTATGTTCCTCAATACGGTGGTTATTTTAGTGATCTTACTTTATTAGAAAATTTAAAAGCAATAGCAGAAATCGTAATCGACGATAAAAATTTAATTCATCATAAGATTGATATGCTTATAGCTAAATTTGAATTAGACGCTATCAGAGATATAAAAGCAAAGTTTCTATCTGGTGGACAAAAAAAGAAGCTAGTAATTGCTCTTGCCTTATTAAGTGACCCAAAGGTGCTTTTACTTGATGAGTGTTTCGCAGCACTAGATGTTCTGACTATTAAGATGCTACAGGAAATCATTGTTAATTTACAAACAGAAAGCAACATAACTATTTGTATTTGTGATCACCAAGCGCGAGATCTTCTTTCTTGTGTAGATGTAGCAGTCATTTTATCAAACTGTAAGATTGTAGCGCAAGGATCTCCTAATGATTTGATTAATAACACTGAGGCCAAAAATGCTTATTTCGGTGACTCTTTTAAATTTAATTAAAGCATGTCAAAAACACTCATAATTAAAGATAAAATAAAAAAATTTAATAAACAGATAAGAGTTAGTGGAGATAAGAGTTTAAGTATAAGATGGGTTCTTTTAGCTTCTCAAGCAATTGGAAAATCAAAAGGTTACAACCTTTTAATGTCAGAAGATGTATTAGCTGCAATTGATAGCATCAAAAAACTTGGCATAAAAGTGCGGATACAAAAAAATTACTGTGAAATAGTAGGCAATGGAATTAATGGCTTTAAATACATTAAAAACTTAACAATAGATGCTAAAAATTCCGGAACACTTGGTAGATTAATTTTAGGTCTTTTAATTAAATCTCCTAAAAAGATAAAGATAATTGGTGACAAAAGTTTATCTAAAAGAGATTTTTCAAGAGTAACCACACCTCTAAGAAAATTCGGAGTTAAATTTTTTTATAAAATAAAGAATAAACTGCCTTTAACAATTCTTGGCACACAATCAGCAAAAGGTATTAAATATTTTGAGAACAAAGGTTCAGCTCAATGCAAAAGTAGCGTAATGCTTGCAGCATTGAATGCATCAGGAACAACCTCTATTAAAGCAAAGAAATCAAGAAATCACACAGAATTACTTTTTAAATATTTAAAAATTCCAATCAAGGTAAGAAAGACTAAAAAATTTGATTTTATAGATATTAAAAAACCAAAAAAAATTATTGCCTTCAATTATCAAATTCCAGGAGATATAAGCTCAAGTGCTTTTTTTATGGTACTAACAACGCTTGCTGATAATTCAAAACTTTTAATTAAGAATGTAAATATCAATCCTTCTAGAGTAGGAGTTATTACAATCTTAAAAAAAATGGGAGCCAAAATAACACTTGAAAACCAAAAAAATTATAGAGGAGAAAAAATTTCTGATATTTTAATAAAAAGTTCAAAAAAACTTAAAGCTATTAATTGTCCAGTTGAATTAAATAGTAGTGCCATTGATGAATTTTTGGTTATTTTTTTAATTGCAGCAAAAGCAAAAGGTATTTCTTATTTTAAAGACCTTTCAGAACTAAACCAAAAAGAAAGTCCAAGATTAATTTGGGGTTCTAAAATTTTAAATATGATGGGTATAAAAACAGATTTAACAAACGATTCTATTAAGATTTATGGACAACCTGATTTAGAAATAAAAAAACCAATAACTGTTAAAAACTATCTAAAGGATCATAGAGTTTTTATGATGAGTACAATTGCTGCCTTAACCTTTGGTGGAAAATGGAAAATTCACAATAAAGATTCTATCAACACTTCCTTTCCATCTTTTTTGAAGATAATTAAAAATATAAACCATTCATCACTATGAAGCTTAAAAAAAAAATTAAAATCGCAATAGACTCGCCTGCTGCTGCTGGTGCCGGCACTCAAGCAAAATTAATTTCTAAACATTTTAACTTATTTTATTTAGATACAGGAAAAATTTATAGATTAATTGCAAATATTAAACTTACTCAACCAAATAAGTATAGTCATAGTTTAATAAAAAAAAAGATGCTCAAATTAACTATGAAAGATTTGCAAAATAAAAAATTATTATCAGATGAAGTTGGAACAATGGCATCAATTATATCAAAAGATAAAAAAATAAGAAAACTTGTTCATGCATTTCAAATTAAAAGCGCTTATCATCCTCCCAAAAAGTATAATGGATCTTGTTTAGATGGAAGAGACATAACTTATAAGATAATTCCTGATGCTGATTTTAAATTTTTTATAACAGCAAATACTAAGACTAGAGCTTTAAGAAGGTATAAAGAGTTAAAAGGACTAAATAAGAAAATATCTTTTAATGAAGTCCTAAAAAGTATCAAAAACCGTGACAAAAGTGACTATAATAGAAAAGTTTCACCTCTTATGAGAACTCGAGATTCGGTCTTGATTAATACCACGAATTTAACTAAAAGATCATGCTTTTTAAAAATTAAACAAATTATGGATAGGAAACTAAAAGCTTAATGGAAATTTATAAAGACCTTTCAAACCCCGCCTCTAAAGAATTCGAACAATTACTAAATTCACAGTTTACTAAAACAGCAAATCTTGAAGAAGGAAAAATTATTACTGGTGTAGTAAACAAAGTTACTGATAACTTTGTATTTCTTGAAGTACCTGGTTTAAAATCAGAGCCTATCTTGGATATTAATGAATTAAAAAGCATGGGTATGCTTGATAAAGCAAAAGTGGGTGAAAAAATTTCTGTTCTTCTTGAAAGGTTAGAAGATAAAAAAGGTGAAGTACTAGTATCAGCTTCAAAAGCTCAAAAAATTCAAGGTTGGGACAAACTTGTTGAAGCGTATGAAAAAAATGAACCTATCATGGGTAAAATTACTGGACGTGTTAAAGGTGGATGCATAGTTGAACACATCGATACTGGTTCTTTAATGTTTTTACCTGGATCTCAAATTTCAGATAAACCATTAAAAGACATTAGTCATTTAATGAATGAGCCTCAAAAATTTGCTCTAATAAAATTAGATAAAGTTAGAGGAAACGCATGTGTTTCTAGAAGAGAAATAATCTCTTCATTTAAAAAAGAAGATAAAATTAAAATTGTCGAAAAATTCAAAGTTGGAGATATAATTAAAGGTGCTGAAGTAAAAGGCTACAGTTCATTTGGTTGTTTTTTTAGTGTTAATGGTGAGCTTGATGTTTTAGTTCACTTACAAGAAATTTCTTATTCAAGAGTTAATCACCCTGATGAAGTTTTTACAATCGGTGAGAAACATGACCTTAAAGTAATCAGTGTTGATCTTGAAAAGCTTCAGGTTGGTTGTTCAGTAAAACAGCTTACACCAGACCCTTTTGAAAACATTTCAAATTATGAACTAAACAAAATCTATAAAGTAAAAGTAGTTAAGCTTATGGACTTTGGAGCTTTTTGTGAGCTTGAAAAAGGATTATCAACTTTATTGCACTCAAGTGAATTAAGTTGGACTAAAAAAAATATTTCTGCAAAAAAAATGTTTAAAGTTGGAGATGAAATTGATTGTGTAATCACTGAAATTGATAAAGAAAAAAGAAGAGTGGCAATATCTCACCGTTTAACAACTGATAACCCTTTTGAAACATTTGAAAAAACTTACCCAATTGGATCTGAGGTTGAGGGTGAAGTTGCAAGTAAAAATGAATATTCTATTTTCTTAAAAGTTGATGGCTTAGATATTGATGCTTTCTTGCATTGTAATGATTTAACTTACCTAAATAATGGTGAAGAAGAATTAGCTAAATATAAAATTGGCGATAAATTAAAAGTTAAAGTATTAGAAGTAAAAGCAGCAGAACAAAAAGTTAGAGTTGGCTTACGTCAAACTCAACCAGACCCTTTTGATTGGTTTAATGATAAAAAGGTTAAACAAACTATCACTGTTAAGATTATTTCAACTGACAACAAAGGTCTTGTTGTAAGACCTGAAGGCTGTGAAATGGACTTCATTATTAAAAAATCTGCAATAGCTATTAATGCTGCTGATGCAAGACCTGCTAGATTTACAGGTGGAGAAAGAATTGACTGTGCTATTCAAGAGTTAGATATAGATAAAAGAAAAGCAACATTAAGTATTAAACTTTTAGAAGAAATTGAGCGTAAAGTTGCACTAGATACTTATGGTTCTGAAGCAAGTGGTAAAAACTTACCTTTCTCATCATTATCTGATGATTTAGAGAAAAAGAAAAAAGAAGACGAATAAAAATTGGCTATTGTAAAATCAAAGCTTCTAAAACAACTCGCTAATAACTACCCAAATTTTTTAAAAAAAGACCTAGAAAAGTTTACTGATATTATTCTTACTGAAATAAAGCAGGCCCTTAAACGAGGAGATCGTGTTGAATTAAGAGGTTTTGGAATGTTCTCTACTAATATTCAAAAAGCAAGAATATCAAGAAACCCCAAAACGGGAGAGAAAGTGAATACGCCTGAAAAAAAAACAATTCACTTTAAAATGTCTAAGGAAATGTTTAAAAAATTAAACAATGATGAATAAAAATATCTTTGTTGCTTGTGATACATCAAGCTTAAAAGAAATAAAAAAAATAATTAGCGATACGAAAACTAATAAACTTCAAATAATTCCAAAATTTGGCTTACAGTTCTTTTATTCAAAAAGTGGGAGAGCTTTTCTTCAAAATTTTAAGAGAGATTATTTCTTAGATTTAAAAATAAATGATATTCCACAAACTGCTTTATCTGCAATGGATAGTTTAAAAGATTTAAAGAAATGTAAATATATTACAGTTCATGTAAGCGGTGGCCTTGAAATGCTTAAAGCTATTACAAAAAAAGCTAAATCAATTAACAAAAATTTAAAAGTATTAGGAGTTACAATTTTAACAAGCCTTAACAAAAAATCTCTTGAAGAAATTGGTCACACCAAGACCGTAGAGCAGTTAGTATTAAAACAAGCTGGTCTTATAAAAAAATCAGGTGCAGCTGGAATTGTGTGTTCTGCACAAGAAGCAAAAATAGTTAGGAAAAAATACAAAAATTTATTTATTGTTACGCCAGGAATAAGGCTACCTGGAGATGATGCAAATGATCAATCTAGAGTAATGACTCCTAATGATGCTTTTAAAAATAAAGTTTCTGGTATTGTAATGGGAAGGTCATTAATAAAGGGTAATATCAAAAACAACATTAAAAGATTAATTAATCACTTAAATCAATGATCCAACCCTGCAAGATTTGTGGGATCTCCGACTCTAAAACTTTAGAATTTTTAACTTCCCATCCTACTCCACCTAAGATGATAGGGTTTATTTGTAATTGGCCTAAATCAAAAAGATTTGTTGAACATGACAAGCTTAAAAAGCTATTAAAAGTTGATAAAAAAAAATCAGAATATGTTGCTGTATTAGTTAAACCTAATGAAGATATATTAGAAAAAATAAAGGATTTACCATTCGATTATTATCAACTTTATGATTGTACACCTACTGAAGTTAAATCAGTTAAAGAAAAATATAATAAGAAAATTATTGTTGCGATAACTGTAAAAGATCAAAATGACACAGTTAAATATTTAGAATATAATGAGCTTGCAGATATAATATTATTCGACAGTAAAGGTTATGAAAAAAGCATGTCCTTTGATCATCAATTAATTAAAAATATTAAAATTAATAAAGAATTGATGCTTGCTGGGAATATTCAAATTGAAGATAACCTTGAAAATTATAAAGAAATAGCAGACATTATAGATATTTCTGGAGGTCTAGAAACATCTGGATTAAAAGATATTTCAAAAATAAATATTTTTTTAAATAAAATTAAATTAATTAACAATGAAACTTAAAAAAAAGATTCCTTTAATCGATCAGCACAACAAAAATGGATTTTGGGGTGGTAAATTTGGTGGTAATTTTATACCTGAAACTTTAAAAAAGCCTATTGAAGATTTAACTGAACTTTTTGAAAAACTTAGATACGATAAGAAATTTCTTAAAGAAAGAGACTATTATTTCAAGAATTATATAGGCACTCCTACTTCATTTGTTAAACTTCAAAACCTATCAGATTACTTAAGTGGAGCTCAAATATATGCCAAAATGGTGTCAGAGGCGAACGGAGGAGCTCATAAAATTTATAATGCAACAGTTCATTGCCTTATTGCTAAAAAAGCAGGGAAAAAATATGTCGTTGGTGATACGGGCGCAGGTTATGCTGGAAAGATGCTGAGTATGGCTGCTAAAAAATTTGGCCTTAAATGCAAAATATTCATGGGTGCAAAGGATATTAAAAGACAAAAGCCTAATGTAGATGCAATGAAAAAGAATGGTGCAGAAGTTGTACCCGTTTATTCAGGAAGCCAAACATTAGTAGATGCTGTCAGTGAATGCATGCGTTATTGGGTTTCAAATTGCGATAACACCCATATGTGTGTTGGATCAACAGTAGGCCCTAATATATTTGTTAAAATTTGTGGCTGGAGTACAGCTCAAATTTCAAGAGAATTGAAAGTTCAAATTCAGTCAGAATTTAAAAAGATGCCTAAAAAAATTAAACTCATTAATTGTGTTGGAGGTGGAAGTTCAGCTTATGGGTTTTGGAGTGAGTTTATTGATTATGACAAAAAACAGATTGAATTAATTGGTGTTGAAGCTGGTGGACCAAAAAATTCAAAACTACATGCAGCACCTCTAACTAATGGAGCTAAACTTGGGATATTGCATGGAGCTGCAGCTTATGTTTGTCAAAATAGTGAAGGACAAATTAACGATACCGCTTCTATTTCTGCTGGATTAGATTATCCTGGGGTATCCCCTATTCACTGCTTCTTAAAAGATACTAAAAGAGCAAGATATACATCTGCAACTGATGAGGCGGCTTTAAATGCATACAAACTAGTTACAAAACTTGAAAAAATAAACCCAAGTCTTGAACCTAGTCATGCTTTTGCTGAAGCTATAAAAATTGCTCCAAAATTAAACAAAGATACTATCATTATTGTTAATTCTTGTGGTGATGCCAAAAAGGATCGTGATATTTTAAAAGAAAGATTGGGAAAAATTAACTAAGATGTCATTAATCAACTTAGCATTTAAAAAAGTAAAAACTGAAAAGAGACCTGCATTACTAACTTACACGGTAGCTGGAGATAGTACTAAAAAGAAGTCTCTTGAGATATTAAAATCAATTGCAAAATATGCTGACATTTGCGAAATAGGATTTCCTCATAACACTCCAATTGCAGATGGTGGACAGATTCAATCAAGCGCTTATAGAGCTCTAAAAAATGGTATCAAAATTAAAGATGTTTTTTCAATAGTTAAAAATTTTAAAAAATCAAAACAATCAAAACCCGTAATATTGATGGGTTATTATAATATGATTTATCAATATGGAGATAATAACTTTATAAATATTTGTAAAAAAGTAGGAGTAGATGGATTAATTGTTGTTGACCTTCCTTATCCAGAAAATAAAGAATTTGCAAAAAAATGTAAGAAAAAAGATATTAGTTTTATTCAATTAGTATCTCCTACTACGTCTCTAGATAGAATGAAAAAAATTATAAGAGACTCACATGATATGGTCTATTATATCAGTATGCTCTCAACAACTGGTGGCAAGCTAAAGGTTTCGCCTAAAAAAATTTTAGAGCGTTATAGTAAAATTAAAAAACTTAACAAGAATAAGAATATTGTAATAGGCTTTGGGATCACTGAAAAAACCATAGCATCTTTAAGAAAGGCTGATGGATTAGTGGTTGGCAGTGCTTTATGTAAAGAAATATCAAATTCTATTAAAAAACGCCAAAATCCTGTCACAAATGTAACTAATATTGTGTTAAAGTTAAGAAAAAAAATAGCATGAATTGGATTAAAAAAACTTTAAGATTTGGTGAAAAGATTAAAACCATCATTAAAGCACGTGCAACCAAAACAGAGATAGCTAATAGTGACTGGACCTCATGTTGTAAGGGGCCAATCTTAAAAAAAGATTTAGAAGAAAACTTATGGGTTTGCCCATCTTGTAACAAACACCACAGAATAAGCCCACGTCAGAGATTTGACATTATATTTGGCAAAAATAATTATGAAGTTTTAAAAACTCCAATTCCTCAAGATGACCCTTTAAATTGGAATGATGCAAAACCTTATAAAGATAGATTAAAAGCTGCTAGAAAAAAAACTGGCATGGATTGTGGAATGATGGTTGTTAATACTAATATTCTAAATTTAAAAATCACAGCAATTGCATCTGATTTTGATTTTGTAGGTGGCTCAATTGGTGCTGCAGAAGGTGAAGCTTTTTTATACGGAATTCAACATGCAATAGAAAATGAACAACCTTTTGTAGTGTTTACTTCTGGTGGCGGAATGAGAATGATGGAAAGTCTTATATCTTTAAGTCAAATGACAAGGACGACACTTGCAATTAACGAACTAAAGAAAAATAATTTACCCTATATTGTTGTTCTAACTGATCCAACTGCTGGTGGTATTACAGCGTCATATGCAATGTTAGGTGATCTGCACTTAGCAGAACCAGGAGCTCTTATAGCTTTTGCAGGAGCAAGAGTAATTCAAGGCACTGTAAGAGAAGAGTTACCAGAAGGCTTTCAAAGAAGTGAGTATGTAGAAAAAACTGGCTTTGTAGATTTAATTGTAGAGAGAAAAGACTTAAGAGAAAAAATTGGATCATTATTATCAATATTGTTAAAGAAAAATTCTGCTATAAATTCATCAGAAAATGAAACTTCAGAAGATAGTAGAGCGCTTACAAAAGCTGCATCCTAAAGAGATTGATCTAAGTCTAGATCGAACTAAAAATCTTTTAGAAAAATTAGGCAATCCTCAAGATCAAATTAACTGCATTTCTATTGTTGGCACGAACGGAAAATTTTCAACTATCCAGGCACTTTATGCAATTTTAAAAGAGGCTGATTATAAATGTAATATTTATACCAGTCCTCACATTCAAAAAATTAATGAGAGATTTGTCTTTAACAATAAGCCTCTAACAGATGATGAATTAGCCAATCTTTTTTCTGAAGTAGAAGAAGCTAATAATCAAACACAAATCACTTTCTTTGAAATTTTAACGGTTGCTTATTTTCATTATGCAAAGAAATACCCTGAAAACATTAACTTAATTGAGTCAGGTCTATTTCATAGATTTGATGCAACCAATATTTTAAAAAAAAACTTAGCTAGTATTGTAACAGCTATTGGTCTGGATCACTTAGACTGGCTTCCAAAAGAAGAGCAAACAGTTGAAAAAATAATATTTGAGAAAACATCCACTTTGTTAAACTCTAAAATCGTAGTTGCAAAACAAAGTTCAAATGAAATAAGCAAAAGTATTGAAAATACAATTAAAGACAATACTTCTAAAAAAATAATCTTTAATAAAAATTATAATTTTACATTAAAAGAAAATGATTTTTTTTATTTTGAGGATGAATTTGGTGCTCTTAAACTTCCAAAACCTAATTTGCCTGGAGAATTTCAATTAGAAAATGTCTCTACGGCAATTGCAACTGTTAGACAATTAACAGACTATAAAATAACTGATGAACATATTAAGAGTGGTATTACTAAAATAGAAAGTATCGCACGACTACAAGAATTAAAATCTGGAAAATTAAAAGATTTAACTAGTAATAATTTATTATTTGTTGATGGATCTCATAACCCACTTGGCGCAAAGGTATTAAATGAATATCTTCAAAGTCTAAATTGTAACAAACATATTATTTTAGGGATGATGGCCAACAAAGACCACAATGAATATATGAGTTACTTTAAAGATATTAAATCATTAACAACAATTGACATTCCAAATCAACCCAATGCTATTAAGGGAAGTGAACTTAAAGAGAAAATTAAAAATTTTGAAAATATTAATTATAAAAATTCTATTGAGGAAGCAATTAGCTCAATTGATCTTCAAGAAAATGATATTATTTTAATTACAGGGTCTTTGTATCTTGCGGGAGAAGTTTTAAACTTAAACTAGATATTCTTATCTAGAAATTCTTTCATTTGACTCTCAGCAACTCCACCAACTTTTCTGTCTACTTCAACACCTTTTTTGTAAACAATAACAGTTGGTACACCTCTTACACCAGCAGCTGAACCTGTGTTAATTCCACCATTTTCTATGTCAGCATAATAAAAGTTTGCTTTATCTTTGTAGCTATCTGAAAACTTATCCATGATGGGTTTAAGGCTCTTGCACGGAGCACACCATTCTGCAGAAAATTGAACTACAGAGATATCTTCATTCTTAATTTTTGTTTCAAATTCTTCGTCTTTAAAATCAATAAGCATGATTCATATATAAATTCTTATTAGATTTATTCAATATGTAAAAAATGATTTTTTTAGTTAATTAACAGAGACTTATTATGCTTGTTCGTATTTTTTTTGAATACCTTCTACGAACTCATTAATTTCGTCTAGAAACTTCAGCTTTTTCTCATCTTTTTCGTTTGTATATCTATCTCTTAAATTATCACACTCAAAATAAAATTCTTTGCATGTCCACCATTTTTCTTTTTCATCACTTAATATTCTTTCGGCTATTCCACGCTTAATAGTCTTAAACATATCAGGTGGAAGTGTCTCAGGTGATTCTTGATATATTATCTTTTTTCCAAAGCTTACCATTCTCTCGTCTTCAAATTTATCTAATAATATTAATTTATCTTTCCAAGAAGCTGCATGCCATTTTGGAAATAAAGCTGTATCTTTTTGAGGAGTAAATTTTTTATAAATTGTCTCTTCTGCCAGTAAATCAACTTGTGAATCGAATTGTGCTTTTTCTTCAGCTGTTTCTCGTAATGCGGTTAAAACATTTTGAGAAAATCTCTCATTACTGTTTACTAATTTTGCACGCTCTTTAATTAGATCAGGATCAAGATTACTATATGGTTCAACTTGTAGTCCATAACTTGCGTCTAGAATTATAGGAGCTTTATTTGATCGTATAGTTCTTAAAAACTTTAATTTTTTAATAGCACTTTTAAGTTCAGAAATTGACATATCAAATAATGGAATAGGATCAATTTTAAGGTCAAAAGCTTGGCCCCATTGATAGATTGGGTGAATACAATGTTTTGGGTGAAGTGGTGCAACTACAAATCTATAATTTTTACCAAAATGATATTCAGCTAATGTAAACATTTTTTCTGTTTTAAATATTGTTTCTGTATCGCTCTTGTTTGCTGTTCTTAAAAATGTATCCCAAGTTTGAGGCTGATTTTTTTTAATTAATCCTAAAACCTTAACGGTTAGTTCTGCATCAAATAAAGCTGAGTGAGCACCACTTGATTCAAAACCATTCATTCTAGCTAACGATTCTAGTTTCATGACCGCATTCCCTTTTGCATTTATTTCAGTTTTTACAACACTTTCATCTACTGCATGAGCGCCTCTTGCAATGTTTAAACCATCATGTCTTTTGTTAGGAGTTGCGTTAGTGATATAAGGATATCTAATTCCTCTAAAGAATTCATTTCTTATCATTTCATCATCAAAGCCAATATTTGACCAACCCATAAACATTGCTGGGCTCCATTTTTTAAATATTGCTTCTAATTGAGATAACATTTGGTAGTGACTTAAATTTCCTTTAGTTAATAAATCAACGCTAGTTTTGTTAACTATTAAAGCCATTGCTTGAGGAACTTCTCCTTCTGGCAATCTACATCTAAAATTAAAACGATCTAATTCTTTAAAATTTGGGTCAACTAAAATGCCACCTACTTCAATAATGCTTCCCCATGAAGTATTAGCGCTACTAGATTCGATATCCCATATTGCAAGGTTCATATTAGTTCATATTCCTTTGGTGATAGTATTGTTCGACTTTTTCTAAAAACTTATTTTGATATTCTTCTAGTTTAACACCTTGAATTCTAAAATCTTGGAATAAATTATCAACCGTACATAGCAGGACAATTCCTTGAGTGATATTTGAGTTATGAACAACGTTATGAGCTAATGAATAAGCCCCTAATTGAAGGTAATAGTCCTCAATCCACTCTTCTTTTTTCGGTTTGTTGGACTGTTTAAAATCAATGATAGTTTCTTGTCCCTCGTACACTCCACAAGCATCACATGTACCCGCATATTTTCCTGGATAATATAATGTTGCTTCAGTACCATAAATTTCTGACAATTTTCCTTTTATACCTTGTTCAATAATTTCATCTGCCATTTTTTTGGATTTACTAGCCTCTTCTTCTAATAGCTCTAAATTTAATTGACCTAATAAATATTTTTCTAAATGAGAATGCATCGATGTTCCTCTACTTGAAGCATCATTTTTAATTCTATTAGCTTCAGCAGCGCCCACTCTTGCTTTCCAATTTGCAAGAGATGCTTTTTTTTCTTCACTTTGTGTTGCTTGTAATATGGAAGTTACTGATGGAAGTTTTTCTTGATTTACAGCATACATTCTTGAGCCACTAACCATTGATCTCATAGATTTTGGATAAGTAAATTTATTATTCCACTGCATATAGTTTGTTATAAGGGGTATTGAAGGAAAAATGAAATTAATTTTTGGCTTGTTTTGAATGGTCAACAAATTTTTCTACATTTTCTGTTTGAACAGCTTTATCAACTTGTTCGGGATCTTTAATATTTTCTAGGCTTCTGCTGATCGATCTTGCATCTGTTCCAAACTTATCAACAACAATCATTGCTTCTTCTAATTTTTTTCTAAGAGCAATTATATTATCAAAGTGTTTTCCAAATCTTGAGCTAATTGTTTTTAGATGATCGTAAATTTCAGTTGCGCCCTTTTGAACTTTTAGAGATTGAAAGCCCATGTGTAATGATTGTAAATAAGCAGAAAGAGTATTTGGACCACAGATTACAACTTTATGTTTTTTCATTAATTCTTGAGTTAATAACTCTTTAGTAGTTGGATCTTGGTATTCAGTTAGCTCTTTATATAAACTTTCAGTCGGTGCATAAACTATTGCAAAATCTGTTGTCTTTGGTGGAACAATATATTTTTCATTAACACTTTTAGCTTTAGCTTTAAATGCAGTCGCTAATTTTGCTCTTGCATCTGCAACAGCTCTTTTATCATCCGCGTCATAACCATCGGTAATAGCTTTAAATTTTTCTACTGGAAAGTGAGAATCTACTGGTACTAAAACATCACCCTGAAGCTTAATTGCAAATTCAACATTTTCACTTGTGTCCTCTTTCATCTTAACGTTAGTCATGAATTGAGAAGCAGGTAATAAGTCTTTAATCAGTGCATCTAATGAAAACTCCGCAAGAGTTCCATATTTTTTAACTCCAGCTAAAATTTTTGTTATACCTTCTTGGCTTTTATTTAATAATTCGACCTGACTGTTGAAGTTTCCTACTTTTTCATCAACTTTTGTTAAAGCTTCTGTCATATCTTTAGTCACCCCAGTTGATAGAGCGGTAAATGAAGTCGACATTGAACCAAGTGAAGTATTAATAGTAGTATTTAAGGTATCTTTTAATGAAGTAATTTCTGTCTTTAAATTGGCCATCTCTTCAGCTTCTTTATTTTCGCTCTCATCTTTTGGCTTAGATCTTAAGTTCAGATAAAGGATTGCTAAAGCAACTCCTAGTAATAAGACTAAAACTGTTAATAAAATTATGTCCATGATTCTATGAGATATTTTATAGTAAAAATTTGATTTATATATGTAATTATTTAAAACTGTCTCTATGGAATTAATCTTAGTATTAAAAATACTACTTATTACAGGAACTATAGTTACGGCTTATGCAGTACTTAGAAACCTTGATATTATTAAGATTATTTTAATTTACGTTAAGGATACTCTACTTAGAAAGTAGCTTAACTAATTTTTTAACTAGACTATTTTTTAAAGAAGATTTTGAAGCCATCATGCAGGCTTCTGACTTTAAAATTTCGCCATCTTTAAGAATTCTAAGATTATTCGCTCTCAGAGTTTCACCAGATGAAGTAATATCGGTTATAATTTCAGATGACCCTGTAAAAGGATATGCTTCAGTTGCACCTAAACTACTAACTAACTTAAATTGAGTAACTCCTTTTGAAAACAAAAACTCTCTTGTTAAATTAGGATATTTCGTTGCCACTCTTAATCTTTTTTTCTTTTTATCTTTAAATTCAAAAGCAATTTCTTCTAAATCAGCAACTGTTTGAACATCAATCCAAGGGTCTGGGATAGCAACAACCAATGTTGCTTTACCAAATCCATAATTCTTAACAACACTTATCTTTTTTTGAATATTTACTTCACTTTCTTTTAATAAATCAAATCCAGAAAAGCCAAGATCTAAAGAGCCATCTCCAAGTCTTTCAACTATCTCTCTTGCATGAAGATATAATACTTTAACATTATTTAAGTTTTTAATAGATCCTAATAAATCTCTTTCACCTCTTTCTGAGACTAAATTTAATTTATTTTTTTTAAATAT
>Ga0209657_1001163_pt1 | contig 16243 bp, 24 predicted proteins | sample SaaInlV_100m_DNA_FD_184650 | JGI IMG/M metagenome (GOLD analysis project Ga0209657, IMG submission 184650) | Marine microbial communities from expanding oxygen minimum zones in the Saanich Inlet - SI037_S3LV_100m_DNA (SPAdes) (version 2) | ecosystem: Environmental > Aquatic > Marine > Intertidal... | reverse complement strand
AGCATCCTGTGCTGATATCTCTCCTGCGTCAACTGCCTTCTGCATATGCTTAGCTTGCATCATCCCAGCTCCAAATTCTCCGATACCTGCCACTGTACCCACAGGATTTGCGATGTTTGTTGAAAGCTTACCAATACCGACTGAGGTCCCCGCAGCAGTCTTCGCAGCAGCTGCCCCGCGATTTCCCCACTTGGCTCCAGCCGCCGCCATTTTAGGTAATGCACCTAGTTTACCGTCTTTGATGCTTGGTATCTGGCTCTTAACGTATCCAGTAGCAACTTGCCTGGCCAGGCCTGGTTGGTCTTGCTGCTCTGGTTGCTGCTCAACCAAGCTCCGTACGGCCGCGTATCTTTCGGCAATTAATTGCAGATCAGGGTCTTTCATCTTGAATTATTTATTCGTTTATACTATAATGAATGAGTGAATAAGGTAATAGTTCCAACATCAGGTGGTATAGACTCAACAGTCTTATTGCATCATGCAGCAAAGTCAGGGGATTTCGATGAAGTTCATGCAATATCATTCAATTACGGTCAAAGGCACGATAAAGAATTGGACTGTGCATGTGAAACAGCGTTTAAGCTCAAAGTAAACTATAGAGTCATTGCTCTAGATTTCTTCAAATATATAACCACATCATCTTTAACGAATCCCGACATTGATGTAGCTAAAACACGTGATGTATTAGGGGACGCTCAGACAGTCAATTACGTGCCGTTTAGGAACCAGATGATGTTGTCTATTTGTTGTGCATATGCTGAATCTGTAGGTGCTAATACAGTATATCACGGAGCTGCTCAAGTAGATACACAAGCTGGTTATTGGGACGGGAGTAACGAGTTTATGGCTGCGATTAATAGCTTGACTTCCCTCAATAGAAAGCATAGAATTAAGATTGAAGCACCTCTTATAGAGTTGTCGAAGAAAGAAATTATTAAGTGGGGATTAGAACTAGATGTACCATTTTCACATACCTGGACCTGTTACGAAGGGAAAGAAAAAGCCTGCGGAGAGTGTACAGCATGCTCGTCACGGCTTCAAGGCTTTATTGATGCCGGCGTGGAAGACCCTATTGAGTATAGCAGAGAGATACCCTGGAGCAATTTAATAATTAAAACTAGTAAACATAATGATGGATGCGGGTACGATGATTAAATGAAAAGAAAAACATACCCAGCCTATATGACCATAGCTACTAATTTACAACTCCGTGAAAAGGGTTGGTGGATGAAAGTAGCCCCGTTAGCCGGAATAGACCCAGAACGTTGGGTATGTTCTATCTATAAGAAAGGAAAAGTTTCCTGGATAACAGAAGAGTGTAAGAGTTTTAACGACCCTGAATCAGCCTATGAGTGGGCATGGGATAGAATATGCGAATTGAACAAGAAATAAAACTAGATTACAAAGATGTACTCTTAAGACCTAAACGATCTGTTTTAGGTTCGAGAAAGGAAGTAGATCTTAAGCGTAGATTTGTATTTCCTAATTGTGAGCAGAGTTGGTCCGGGATCCCAATCGTAGCCGCTAATATGGATCATGTAGGTACCGTACAGATGGCTACTGCATTGTCTGACTTCAACATGCTAACATGTCTTCACAAGTATACTACCATTGAAGATACAGACACAACATTAGCATGTATACCCTCAGCTTATTCCGCAATTACAATCGGGTTAAGAGGTACTGATAGGGATATGCTAGACGTTATGCTCGAGAGACATAAATTTATTACATTTATTTGTATCGATGTTGCTAATGGTTATTCAGAGAGATTTAGTAAATATATAAAGACGATCAGGAAAGAGTATCCTGACAAGGTTATTATAGCTGGTAACGTTGTTACTGGTGAGATGACAGAGGAGTTAATATTAAATGGAGCTGATATTGTTAAAGTGGGCATTGGCCCTGGGTCTGTTTGCACTACTCGTATACAAACTGGTGTGGGTTACCCTCAACTCAGCGCAGTCATCGAATGCGCAGACGCTGCTCATGGGGTTGGTGGGTTTATTATGGCTGACGGCGGGTGTACTTGCCCTGGCGACGTGGCCAAAGCCTTTGGTGGGGGGGCTGATTTTGTTATGCTGGGGGGTATGTTGGCTGGTCATGCTGAATGCTCCGGTGAAGTAGTAGACGGTCAAAAGCAATTCTACGGAATGAGTTCTTCTTCTGCTATGGAGAAGTATTCCGGTGGTGTAGCCAATTACAGAAGCTCAGAAGGTAAATGTGTTGGAGTTCCATATAAAGGTCCCGTTTCTGAAACAGTCAAAAGCATTCTGGGTGGACTTCGCAGTGCTTGTACGTATACTGGTGCTAGAACAATCAAGCAAATGCCTAAGTGTGCAACATTTGTTAGAGTAAATCAACAATCAAACGAAATATTTGGAAAAAATGGCTAATACAATATTACAAATTACAAAAATAGAACAGCATCACGCGGACGAAATTAAGTCATCGTTCGACAGCTTACCTGAAACAGATCATGTTGATGGTAATTATCGCCTACGAAAATATTCCCACGTATTAGTAGATTGTGAGATAGGTACTCAAATAAGTGATCTTGGTGTTACACAATTTAAGCAAAGTAGCAAATATAATCAGCATCAAGGTGGTATGGCCCGCAATTTTAATAGTATTGACGAGAACGTTTTACAGAGCCCTGCTATGCTTGAGATGGTCAAGGTGTTTATGGATGCATGTAGGTTTGTTACAGTCGAGATGGATATTCATCAGATGAGAGTTAGATGCTCCGGTGGAGCTACTCAACTATCCCCGGAAGGCTGGCATCAAGATGGATATGAATGTATTGCAATGATAGGAATCACTCGTTGTAATATTATCGGGGGTCAAGCACTACTATCTACAAGCAAAACAGAGCCTCCGTTCCTTGAGGCAGTCATGGATCCTGGTACAATGATCATCATAGACGACAGCCACCTATGGCACAACGGTAGATCTATTCAACCTATAGATGATAGTAAACCTGCATATATGGATATGGTAATATTTACAGCGAAGAGATAGTATGTGTGGCATATTTGGTAGTACGGATTCGGAGCGATTTAAGACTCTTTATGAATTAAATAAAGATAGAGGGAGTTTTGCTTATGGTGGTATGTACATACACAGAGAAGAAGTATCTGACATTCAAAGATCAGAAGGGAACTCTCTACAGCTCGAAGACAAACCAGGGCGACAATATTATATGGGACATACCCAAGGCCCAACCAGTGCTCAAAGAGATTTTGATCCTGAGACAAGTCACCCGTTCAAGCACCTCACATGGCACGTCGCACATAACGGTGTACTTTCAAACAGTAAGGTATTAGCAGAAGAGTACAAGGTCGATAGCCCGGTTGACAGTGCTGTTATTCCAGCTATGATATGGAATAAGATGCAAGACCTGTATGATCCAGATGTATGGATGTGGGAAAGAGAGCAACAAGCAATACAGGCTGTATGCGAAAAGCTAGAAGGTACATTCAGCTGCTGGATACATAACACATATACAAATAATGTGTACTTAGTCAGATGTGGTAGTACATTGTTTGCTGCAGATAGAGAATTTTCCTCAGCTCAAACAGGTGATATGAAGCCTCTTGATGATGGGTGCATATACAGACTATTCTACGATGCTGATCCGTATCAAATTGAGTGTCTTCGCAAAGTAGGAGAGTTCAAGACTAGTTCACCATTTTTTATTCTATGAAAACTTTATTAGGCTGCTGCACAAAGCACGATCGGGGGAATTTTGAGAAGACTCCTACATATGAGACTATGCTTAATGGCTTTTTGCATGGCAAGGGTAAGGATCATGAATTTTATGAGAGCATGGACTTAGATGCTGTAATTAAAACCAATAATAAAGAGAATATTGGCAAGCACTACAATAAAGTTCTTAAGATGGCATCCGATAATGAGTATGATTGCGTTATATTAATGCACGATGATGTTAGCGTAGATGATAATCGCTGGCCAGAGAAGCTACAGGAAGCATTTAAGGAATATGATGTCGTGGGGCTAGCAGGGGCTAAGAAGATTGAAATCAAACAACCTGCATTATGGCATTTAATGGCTAAGCGAGAAGATTGGTCCGGTGCAGTAGCACATCCATATGATGACGATGGTAAGATATTCATGACAAATTTCGGACCAATGCCATCAAGGTGTCTAATCTTAGATGGATTATTTTTAGCCATTAAGGTGAGTAGCTTAACGCCTGATATTAGATTTGATGAAAACTTACCAGCTATAGCTCATCACTATGATTTAGATTTCTGCTTGCAAGCTAACAAACATAAGTTAAAATTAACTACATGGCCTATATGGGCTATACATAGAAGTCCAGGGTTAGAGCAACCAGAGCAGGGCTTTATAGACAGTGAAAAATATTTTATAGATAAATGGACAAAAAATTAGACAGTAATTACTTTGAGACTGTTATTATATATAACATGCTAACAGAGCCGATGTATCTGGGCTCTATCGTTGATGACGTAGATCCTAGATACTTTAAAGATAAGAACATTAGCGGTATCGTAGAGGTCATCAGAGACTTCTTTATCGAGAGAGGTGAGAAGCCTACAATCACAGAAATTAAGTCTAGATTAACGACGGACGAGCTGAGAACTGCATTCAAGACTGTCGTTAATAAGTTTAAAGACATAGATGGTAAATTTAACAAAGAAGAGCTATACGATAATACGGAAAGGTTCCTAAAAGAGAAGGCTGTTTATAATACGATGCTAGATGTCGTGGAGGAATGCAACTCAGGTGACATAGATACATCGAGCATTTTAAATCAGTTTGAAAAGGCATGTAACATAAACCTCTCTTCTGATATGGGGATTGAGTTCTTCTCGGAAATTGACATATGTATTGATGATCTCAAAAAGGAAGAGCATTACATACCTTCAAACTGGGAGTGGATGGATAGAAAATTAGGTGGTGGGTTTTTAGAAACCGGCCGTGCACTTTATCTATTTGCTGGTGAAACAAATATTGGTAAATCGATATTTCTTGGCAACATCGCATGTAACATCGCAGACCAAGGCAAAACAGTTGTACTCATTTCACTTGAAATGTCAGAGTTAATGTATGCCAAGAGGATATCGACAAACGTATCGAAGGTACCCATAAATGATCTCAATACGAGCGCTGACATGGTAAAGCGTAAGGTCGTAGATTACAGCTCAAGTCACCCTGACGCGAAATTGGTAATTAAGGAGTTCCCTCCTAATGCAATTACAGCTAGCCAGGTAAGCGCGTACTTACAGAAACTGATACATAAGGGTATCAAGCCAGATGCAGTTGTACTTGATTATATCAATCTGCTTCATTGTCCGATAGGTAATAATTCATACGAACGAGTTAAGCACGCCGCTGAGCAGGTACGAGCATTGTCATATACATATAATTGCCCGTTCATTACAGCTACTCAAATTAATCGTAGCGGTATGAATGAACATAATCCCGGTGTTGAGCATATTAGTGAAAGCATTGGACTAGCAGCCACAGCTGACTGCATTATGAGCATCTGGCAAGAGGAAGGTGATAACGAATTAGGTATAATTAGGCTAGGTATGGCTAAGAATAGATACGGTCAAAACTTTGGGTCCTGTAATATGTCTATAGATTATACAACTTTAACATTATCACAATCTGAGCAGATTATCGATACAGCTGAGGCTAATGAATTCGACGAAGCGTTCCAGATGCTAGGTGAAGATTAGTTGTTTTTTTAACTATCCGGTTAAATATGTTAGAAGTGGCGGCCAAAAAGAAGTTCATATTCACAGACATAGATCTCGATGGAGCCATGTCTTACCTGCTATTTCTGTGGTTTAATAACAATAAGCAAATACCGTATATTACAACCAAAGTTAACGACTTTAAGTCCTCATTCGAGGCTTGGTCTGCAAAAAGAGGTGTTGACAAGTACGATTCAGTCTACATTCTAGACATTGACACATCTCAGGACAGTCAGCGTTTAGTAGATAAGGATAACATCGTAGTGATCGACCACCACGACACACACGTAGCAAATAAAGACAAATATAAACACTGCAAGCATTTTATAACAGAAAAGACTAGCTGTAGTAGACATATATATGATCTACTTGCCAAAAGTGTTGATGTACAGCTTACTGATAAGCAGAAACACTTAATGCTGCTAGTAGATGATTATGATTGTTACAAATTACAGCTACCTCATACTCACGCGTTAAATATTATATTTTGGAACTATCAAGGAGATAAATTAGCACGTTTCGTTGCAAGATTTAAGAATGGATTTGACGGCTTTACTGAAGAGGAGCAATCTATAATATCATTTTATAATAAGAAGATTGACCGGGTAATATCTGAATTAAAATACTTTCAGGGTAGAGTTACAATCTCAAAAACTGAATATAATTTCATATCAACGTTTGCTAGTGAGTGTATTAACGACGTTGCTCACCACATTACTGAGAATAAAGGGGCAGATGTAAGTATAGTAATAAATCTCAACAATAATCGCATCAGCTTTAGAAAGAGTAAAGGGGTTGATTTGGATTTATCTAAAATAGCTAGTAAGATAGCAGATGGAGGTGGTCATAAGTATGCGGCCGGTGGTATACTAACACCAAAATTTAAAGAATTCTCCAAACTGTTCAAGCCATTACCATGAATATACCAGATTTAGACACAAGCAAGCAAGATCCACGAAATAAAATATGCGATTATGAGTTCAAAACATTGTTCTTGCGTTTCTGTGCATTAGTATGTATACTACATAACAAGAAGCTAAACCTGGCTAATATATTTTTATTAGTACTGAAGGATAGAGAAATTAAAACACTATATATGTCGATGTGTGAATTTGATTATGATTACGAAGCCTTAAAGGCTTTCTTAGAATATGACAGTAGCCTGCATAAGAGCAAATATATAAAAAAATATCTAAATGCTAAAGGCAAGAAGTGTGTAACTAAGACACGACGCGTCCGTACGAAATGACCCCCTTAGAGAAGAATATATACAATACGTATCTCAAAGTAAGCAGGACCCGTTCCAATAAGCCATATAGATTTCGTAAGAATTTCGATTCGTTTGAAGATAATGAAAATTATGTATATGTCAAGAAGCTGGAACGATTCTTTATAAAGTTTTCACATATTAAGATGGAGGAGTTCTTTAACTGTCCATACGAGGTACATCCTGATGATAGCGCGTACGATTTGCGGTTCTATACAACACCTAAGGCCGTAAGAATGTACGGGACATATACTTCGCAGCGAGATAATGAATGCCCTGACGGTGAATATCAAATCAAGTTCATTACAGATTCGTTAATGCACATCTTCAGGTTCTGCAAACAACATAACATTACAGTTGAAGACTATACCAATCATAAGACCAATAATATACACAGCTTTATAGTTCATATGAGAGAGCGCCAGGTGTCTTTCTATACGTTATTCGGATTCAGTGAGTTTAGGTCTATATTGGAGACATATCCCCAGGGTCAGATGGAATTTACCCTAGGAAAAAATATTGAAAATAATCTTGCATTATACAAGACAAGATACTATAATTCTAGGAGAGCTAAACGAGTCGTAGAAACTGGTCTAGCAAAAATAAATAAACTGTTAATTAAAATAAAAGCAAACTAAGAATAATATGACATCGACATACACTAACGACATGTTCTCGCAGATCGCGAGCGCACTATCACAAGACAACCAGCAATCAAACACCAAGTATAAAGATATATTGAAACTATCTGTAGGCAATATATACACCGTCCGCTTACTACCCAATGTTACAGATCCAAGCAAAACATTTTTTCATTACTATAGCCATGCGTGGGAAAGCTTCGCTACTGGTCAATACATGAGCACCGTAAGCCCGCAAACGTTCGGTGAGCGTGACCCTATCGCTGAAGCACGATACAGCCTCGGTAAGCATGGCTCAGATGAGGAGAAAGCGAAAGCTACTAAGATTGTCCGCCGTGAAAACTGGCTAGCCAATGTTTACGTCGTCAATGATCCATCCAATCCGGACAATGACGGAAAGGTCAAGCTGTTGAGGTTCGGTAAGCAGTTATATAAGATCATTATGGACGCTGTCAATGGTGACGACGCTGAAGACTTCGGTCCTAGAATCTTTGACCTTAGTAAAGACGGCTGTAACTTTAAGATTAAGTGTGAACGTCAAGGAGACTTTCCGACTTATGTTTCGTCCAGATTTGCACCACCTTCAAAGATTGCTGGTATGACGACCGAGTCTGCTGAAGAGGTATGCGGTAGTATTAATGATCTCGAGTCAGTGTTCACTGTAAAGAGTTACGACGATCTTAATAAGGTGCTAGACGAGCACTTCTACTGCAGATCTACTAGCGACCCCGCCGCTGACTCGTGGAATACGCCATCCGCACCGAGTAGTGATAAAGCTGAACCGGCACCAGCAGCTGCGCCATCCAAGACCAAACCAACTACGGAGTCTGTAGATGATGTTGACCCATTAGACGACGACAAGGTTAAAGAACTTCTAGACGGATTGGGAGACTAAATGAATACCCCTGACGATATCGCGGCTGTGGCACACTTAGTAGGTGCAACAAATGCACAACTAAAAAGTATGGACGAGAATATTGTCTCCGGTTCTGCTAATTTGCAAACTTCCAAGGAGAACTGGGACGCAAAGGGTATCATAAGCAATGCAGTTAAAGAGTTCGGTATACCTGTAACTCAATCCCAGCCAGTGCCTATACAACAGCAACAACAACCAGCTATGCAACCACAACAACCAGCTATGCAACCACAACAACCAGTTATGCAGCAACCAGTTATGCAGCCTCAAGCATTCATTACCGATCCTCAAATTCTCGCTCGACTAGACCGTATAGAGAATGTCTTAAGCAAATTGACTATGACAGAGGAAAAGATAATGAAGAGTTTACTAAAGAGCAACACTAAGCAGATTACGATCAGATTTGATGATACTAACAATACCAAACAGAGTTGATTTTATCGGTAAATTCCTCGTCCCTGTTAGCAGGATAGGTAATAGCGCCATCTTCAAATTGACACAGAAGGGTGTATCGTGTTTATTAGCTGCAGCTGATAATACCGTGATTCTATATGCAAAGTATGATCAGGAGATGGATATAGAGGAGGAGATAAGTATAAATTTGCCCGATCTAGGCAGATTGACAAAGATATTGCAGTGTGTTAACGACGATAGCATTGAGCTGTCGCTGCAGGATAACAATATTAAGTATAAATCACCTTCGATGAGGTTTACATACCACCTACTTGAGGATGGCATCATTACATCACCCTCAATTAGCGTTGATAAGATCAAGCAGATTACTTATGATACGAGCTTCACTGTACCGTTTAGCTCCTTGATCAATCTCATTAAAGGATCTGCATTTACTGTCAATATTAATAAATTGTATATATCAACTAAAGATGATAGCGTATATGCAGATATTGACGACAAGCAGTCATACAATGTAGATAATCTATCGTTAAAACTGTGTGATACTTACACTGGGGTACCTATCGATACCCCGCTGCCTATTAGCTTTGAGACTATACGTACATTAGCAGGTGCCCGTTGTGATAATATAGATGTATTAGTCAATAAAGAGTTGAATGTCATGATGTTCAAGATCAATATTGATAATATTGCCATGACATATATCGTATCAGGACTTGTAAACTAATGCCAAAGAACAAAATCACTACACAGAGTTACTTTATCAAGAAGCTTAGAGACAGCGGGTATTATACTGATAGGGTATACAGTAGATACAATGATGATGATCCGCGAAAATGGACTGTCGTAATAAACCCAGGTACTGACTCTGTATTTGTTACTTGCAGAGATAACGGTGAATGGCCATATAGAGGGTTATATGAATTTGGTGATAATGGCTTGAAGATTCCTCGAGGTTATCACATCAACACAGAGTCAACTGAGGTCGTCACAAAACACTTACATGAATTTAATGTTCTACCTGGAGGCATAAATAATAATGATGGAACCGAACAACAATCCCAAAAAAAAGCCGAGCGTACCACCAAAGGGTGACATTAAACCCAAAAAGCGGAAACGTACACCTAAGGCTAAGAAGAGTATCAATGATGATGCCTTACAAGGTCTAGCATCATTCTTCGCAAAAAAAGAAGACCCGGCATTCCGTAAGCATAAGCAAGACTTGGATAGATTACACGGTGCCATGGGAGAATACCTGTCTAGTTATATCGTAATAGGTTATACCGTTGATGGTAAGGCAGTTAACCGTACATATGCTAATAACTCGCGCGATATGGACGCACTAAGTACCGGTCTTCAAAAGTTTATTGTAGATACCATGTCTTCTCAGTTTCCTCCTGGAAATTTCGAGTAGGCTGGCATAATATATTATATATGAATGTCCTTATACTCGGCGGTGGATATATAGGCAATCACCTTTTTAACCAATTAAAGGGTAGTCATTCTGTCGCTCAAATTACCCAAAAAGATGTCGACTACACATATACAAAGCTTCATAGTAGCTCTACAGACTTCAAAAGTTATCTTAACGGTTCGATGGTCGGTGCATATCAACGATTCGACGTCGCAGTAAATTGCTCAGGCTACACTGGCAAGCCGAATGTAGATGCATGTGAGGATGAAAAATGGAAATGCTGGGAGTATAATGTCACAGCACCCGTCAGAACCGCTGAGACATTGAACCTCTTCAGAATCCCAGTCATACACATCTCTAGCGGTTGTATATATGAAGGTGATGATTTTTTTACTGAAGACCATATGCCTAACTTTGGACTATACACTGATCATAGCAGTTTTTATAGTAAATCAAAGCATGCGGGTGAGCTCGCGCTTAAGAATATGGATGGTTACATCTTAAGACTAAGAATGCCTTTCTGCAGTACGCATGGCCGTAAAAATATATTAAACAAGTATTTAAAGTACGAGAACATTGTCAGCTATCCTAATAGTCTTACCTGTGTATATGACTTATGTAAAGCTATAGAGCATTTTTGCGTACATCGAAACACTGTACCTCAAGGAATTTATAATATCATTAATAATGGCTCTATAACCGGGGCTGAGGTGATTAATATGCTCAAACAGGGCGGGCTATCTAACAGGAACTGGAGAGTGGTACCTATCGAGGAACTTGACATCAAGGCAGGTAGGTCGAACTGTACACTGAGTGGTAGTAAGCTAAAAACAAAGGGTAGATTCGATATGCCTGACGTTAGAGACTCACTAAGAAGCTGTATTTTGCGACTAAACGAAAGGAATAGAGATGCCGGGTTATAGAAAGGGTATTATTCTTGCCGGTGGTCGTGGTTCAAGATTGAACCCTATGACCAACGTAGTCAACAAGCAGTTGCTACCAGTATACGATAAGCCGATGATTTATTATCCGCTATCTACGCTCATGTCTGCTTGTATTAGGGACATACTTATCATAACTAGCCCGGACCAGGTTTTAAATTTCAATAATCTCTTAGGTAACGGTGCTGCACTAGGTCTTAATATTGAATATGCTACACAATCAGAGCCTCGAGGTCTTTCCGATGCATTTTTAATTGCTAATAATGCTAAGTTTCTAAATGACGACCCATGCGCACTGGTACTAGGTGATAATATCTTCTACGGTGAAAGCTTCTACAAGGACTTAATGTATATCAGTAAGATGAATACCAATTGCGTATTTGGTTATCGTGTCTCGAATCCACAAGAATATGGCGTTGTAGAGTTTGAACGTCTAACAGATACATACGACAATGATGTACGTGTAATAGATATACAAGAGAAGCCTGCAGAGCCTAGATCTAATTATGCCGTACCGGGTTTGTATTTTTATGATAGTACTGTCGTTGATCGTGCAAAATCTCTAAAACCGTCAAGCAGGGGTGAGCTTGAGATTACCGATCTCAATAATTCATATATTGCAGATAAGAAGCTATCCGTAAAACTACTTCGCGATAATGCAGCCTGGTTTGACACTGGTAATGCTGATGCAATGTTCGAGGCCTCCATGTTCGTCAAATCAATCCAGTCCAGAACAGGTCAAATGATCGGATGTATAGAAGAGGTGGCCTATAAGAAAAGATTTATTACTGAAGATGAATTCATAGCTCTTGCTACCGAGTTACCTGACAGTGGTTACAAAAGATATCTCTTCGAGAAGATACCTTTATTAGTATGAGTTACGTAGTTACAGGTGGCTGTGGATTTATCGGAAGCAATTTTGTCAATTATTTAGATAAAGTCGTAGACGATGAAGTCATTGTCTTAGATAACTTCACATACGCTGGCAACAGTGACTATCTTAATAAAAGTGACAAGGTTAGAGTTGTTAAGTGTGATATAAACAACGTTAAATTTGTTCATAGTTTTCTTAGCCACATTAAACCAAAAGCTATTTTCCACTTTGCTGCTGAGAGTCATGTAGATAACAGTATTACAGATCCAACAATCTTCGTACATACAAATACGGTAGGCACTATGTGTTTACTTCAAGGGATTAAAGAGCATAGCCCTGATACAAGGTTCGTACATATATCAACTGACGAAGTATACGGTGCACTAGATCATGATGGACCGTCATTTTTAGAAAATAAAGTCTTGGAACCTAATAACGTCTATTCAGCGAGTAAGGCTGGTGCTGATCTCTTAGTAAGAGCTTATCACAAGACGTATAGCTTGGATGTAGTAACAACGAGGTGCTGTAATAACTACGGACCACACCAACACACCGAGAAGTTGTTACCCAAAGTAATTAGTAACGCGCTCAATGACATCCGTATACCAGTATACGGTAAAGGTGACAATGTGCGTGAGTGGATATTTGTAAATGACCACTGTAGAGCTATTTACGAGATATATAAATCAGGGCAGTCCGGTGATATTTATAATATAGGCTCAGGCATTGAAACAACAAACCTAGCATTAGTTAAAAATGTACTGACCTGTATAGATAAGCCTTTCGGATTAATTAAATTCGTTAACGACCGATTGGGTCATGATTTTAGATACTCTATTGACAGCTCCAAGTTTATGAACTTGTGCCCTGACTTTAAATTTACAGAATTCAACGAAGGTTTAGATGAAACTATTAGATGGTATAGCGAAAATATTTAAACACCCTAAGCGTAAATACGTTTACGCGGTCACTGATGGTGATTATATGGGCGAGTTCCTAGTTTACATGGAACAATATAACGGCAAGTATGTATTCCTGTCCCTGCCCGATCTACACGTAAGACATATATCGGACGATGATGTTCAATCCGCCATTAAATCTAACGTCTTAGACGTGGTGGAGAAGTTGCCATCTGAGGTATATTCCGTGTGTTGTACACAATACCGTGATCGCGGAGAAACTACCGGGACCGATGAGAATGTACATAGCAATACACCGTCAGATACATAAATACATATACAATGGATAACGTAACACCGAAAAAGATTGTCTCACCGTATTCGGGGGAATGGTCAACACCTAAAATCATTGACAGAGACTACGGCGACCGTATTGTACGTGAAGCTCGTTGGTACTGTCCAGCTTCCGGTCAGTTCATCACTAAGGGTGTCGTAGAGACTATAATCAAAGAGAAGTCCCCTCAAAATAAGCCGAAATAATAAGCTTGTTTTTCCGGTTATATTTCATATAATGTATATGTGATTATTCCTCAGGAATATACTATACAGAAATTCCACCAATTAGCTGGGTACGCTAAGCCTAAGCATAACGGCTCTATAATTGAAGGTGGTTGCCCTATATGCAAAGAGGGTAAGAGCTGGGGCAGAAAGCGTAGACTGTATTATATGATTAAGGAAGATTATATCTTCTGTCATAATTGCGGTTGGTCAGGTAAGCCCGTTAGATTCATTCAAGAACTAGAAGGCATCTCATATAAAGAGATATTACATGAAGCTAGAGATTACGATATTTTACCGGAAGATATAACTAAGCCTGTTAACGTAGCGTATACATCACCACAGTCAGGTACCTTGCCAGAGGATAGCATTAATTTATACGACGAATCTCAGCTATCATATTACAAGAACAACGACATTGTAACTGAAGTGTATAAGTTCGCTAAGAAGAGGGGCTTGCTGACTGCTATTAATAAGCCATCCTCCCTATGGGTAAGTCTCAAGGACTTTATTCATAAGAATAGATTGATTCTACCATTTTACGATGACAGTAATACTATACAGTTCTACCAGACTAGAACTGTCTTCCTTACTGAGAGGTTGCCAAAGTATCTGTCTAAGTCTGGAAGTGAGAAGACGCTGTTTAACATAAACCGTATCGATCCAGACATAGATAACATCTTTATATTCGAAGGTCCGATAGATGCATGCTTTTGCTCTAATGGGGTAGCTGTAGCTGGTATTCAGGATAACAGTAGTACCTCTATGAACTCCAAGCAGTCTGCACAATTAAAGAAATACCCATTACATAGTAAGACATGGGTGCTAGATTCGCAATGGTTAGATAAGACGAGTATGAATAAGTCTATAAGCTTAGCTGAGCAAGGTCATAACGTATTTGTCTGGCCAGAAGAGTATGGTACTAGATTTAAAGACTTCAACGATATGGCTATTGGGCTCGGAGTAAACGAAATCCCGTATAAGTTTATTCTAGATAACTCTCATACGGGATTAAAAGTTCGAGTAATGCTCGGCCAGGTTAGATAATACCTTGATTGCGAAGTCTTAAGTGACGCTCAGCACTACCTTGATTACCTTTGTAGCTATCTTCCTTAGTGCAGACTTCATTATTAACAGCTTCTTCCACTAGCGCAGGGGTAATGGTAATATCACCACCAGCACCGGTGAATCCGATTGCTGTAATCTCATGCAACGTGTTAGTGCTATCGTTAGTAATGGTGAATTTGTCACCAACCTTCCAGTTAGGATGACCTACGCCATCTGTGTCTGTTTGATCGAAATCATCAACAGTAATTACGGTTTGACCGATCGCTTCATTACTTCCATTGTTAATGAGGAACGTAATAATGTCAGCTGACTGACCGTCGTTTGAGTTATTTGTCCAGTTTACAGGCATATAATTATTTATTCTTTTACTGGTTATTATCTTCCGCAGCTAATAGATATCCCTTAAAAGATTCCGTTAGCGCACTTAAATCTTGAGCAATTCTCGAAATTTTCTTAGTTTCACTTCTACTAATGTCAGCAAACAGTGTATCACAGTCAGCGTTGTTTAATTGGGCTTGCATAGACGAGCCTTCAAGCCCGTTTAAGAACTCATTAAACTCCTGAATTTGGCCAATCCAGGTCTGAATAGTAGAAGTCATATGAGTTTTTTGCTCACGTTTATAATTTAAGGCTGGGTTGTCAGGAGTAGCCCCTTGATCAAGAACTCCCGTCGTCTCAGCGTCAGTCGTAGGCTCTGCCGCGACAGGCGCCATATCATCAGTTGGTACAGCCATATCTTCTGGCACGGCGGGTGGAACGTCTCCTGGTGCTTCCAGTAACATCGCAAACTTTTTTTCAAAAATACTCATAGCTCATAATTATTTATCCTAATTAGACCCTTTTTGTTAATAAATAATTACGATTATGGATGATAACGACCTTTCATTTAACCAGTTAACTCAACTAGTCAAAGAAGACCAAGTTGCTCAATCAGACAAGTGGGCAACAGGGATGTCTGGGCGCTCAATGGGCCCCAGACAGTACACTCTCGTCGATTTACTAAAGAAAAACGACGATCAGCACCCGAATAACACAAAGGTCCCTAAAAACATGCCGCATAACACACAGATGATGGTGGAGTTAATGGGAGACCTACTATTACATGCAGAACATATTCAACACGCTTTTGAATTAGCTCTAGAAAATCCCGTCCTTGAAGGCAAGCCGAAAGCATCCGAGCAACTTAAGAGTATGTCCAGAAAAGTGTCAAAAATTAAATCAATCATGAAGGAGATAGCTGATGATGTTGACAACTTTTTCATTGAATCTTCAAATAAGTAGACTATAATATATTATAGTGACATTACAAATCTTAAGATCCGTCGGCATCACCGTAGCCGTTAGCGCTTGTATAGGCTACTTTCTAACTAATTTTAATATAAGCTTCTGGAGCTCTTTCGCTCTATTCACCTTAATTCAAATAGGTTTATGGAACGTATTTCAATATTACCGCGATAAGAGAATGGCATACTTGCAATCGGAACAGGAAAAGTCATTATTAGAA